>Ga0335075_10000784_pt1 | contig 53881 bp, 34 predicted proteins | sample Lox_Sample_24_FD_206723 | JGI IMG/M metagenome (GOLD analysis project Ga0335075, IMG submission 206723) | Soil microbial communities from Loxahatchee National Wildlife Refuge, Florida, United States - Lox_Sample_2.4 | ecosystem: Environmental > Terrestrial > Soil > Wetlands | place: USA... | reverse complement strand
GCAAGGGTCAGGTCGAAGAAGTAGCCGAAGAAGAGCCGATGCTGTCCGGGATGCAGGTGAAGCAGCGTAGAAAGATCGGTTCCGGGAACGGGAACAGGCGAGCGCAGAGCCAGAAACACGAAGGCGCTGGCCTTAAGCACGCCGCCGATGAAGAAAATCCAGGCAATCACACGGGCGAACCGGGAAGGCGCGTGCTCATCGGCGGCCAGCCATCCCGCGGCAAGGAGGCTGAGCGCAGGAAGGGCAGGCAGGGTGAAATACTCCTCGCGAACGGAGAAGCTGTAGAGAGCGATGACCAGTCCGGCCCAGAGAACCAGCAGCAGCAGAGCCTGCTCCTTGTGGTCGAGCTCAGTGGGGCGGGCAAAGAGACGGCTCGAGAGGCGTCCCAGGGCAGCGAAGGTGAAGAAGAACCACGGGATGATCCAGATGAGAGCGAATGCCCAGAAGGTTGGCAGGGGCACTTTCACCTGAGTCCGCGCTGGAACAAGGATGTGTTGAGGAGGAAGGGCCCGGTACACAGCAATGATCCACGGGGCGAGGATCAGCAGAAAGATGCCCAGCCCCACGACCGGATACCAGTGCGCCATATGGCGCAGATTCTTTGTGTAGAAGAGGAACAGCAGGGCGATGCCGACGGGAAGGACGACACCGGCAAGACCCGCTGAGAGAAATCCCAGCGCGCAGGCGGCTCCGAAGCCGGCGGCAGTTTGCCATGAAGGCTTGCGCAGGGAGCGCCAGAGGCAATACATCGCCAGGGTGAGCCATAAAGTCGTCAGCACAGCGGGATAGAGCAGATGCGCGAAGAGGAAAATGCCACACGAGGTGACAAGGATCAGCGCAGCGTAGAATCCCGCGACTGGCGTGAGGAAGAGCCGCGACCCCAGCAATAATGCGAGGGTGAAGAGGGCCAGCGCGGCCAGAGCAAGCGGCAGCCGGGCAGCACGGTCCGACACCCCAAAGATGCGAAAGCTCGCGGCGGTGGCCCAGATGAGCAGCGGAGGAGTCTGCGGCGAGTGGACTCCGTTGATGTGCGGGATAAGCCAGTTTCCAGTGGCAACCATTTCGCGCGCGGCCTCGGCGTTGACGGCATCGGTACCATCAAGCAGAGGTGGTTTCACCAGCGAAAACGATGCGTACAGCAGGATCCACAGGCCGAGCAGTGGGAAGGCGAAGCGCTTGGCGGTTCGCAAGGTATTCACGGCCGCTCATCCAATCTCGGCTTTGGGCAAGGCATTGGCCGATTATAGTCGGCTGCTCTGTCGCGACGCAGAGCTAGGCGATGGAGACCCGGCGATATAGTAGGAACAGTCTTCGACGTATTTATGGCGACCACGCTCCAGGTTCCCTCCACGACTCTGCTTTACAACGACTGGTATCCCGCGATGCGGAGCGAGGCTCTGCGCGGCAGGACGATGCACACGGCGATGCTGATGGGTATTCCGCTGGTGCTTGGCCGGAAGGAGGACGGCAAGCTCTTCGCCATGCGCGACAACTGTCCGCATCGGGGCATTCCGCTCTCCTGCGGATGGTTCGACGGGCGGGAGGTGACGTGCAAATATCATGGATGGGCCTTTGAGCCTGCCAGCGGGCAATGCACGCAGATTCCGTCGCTCACGCCGAGCGACACGCTCGACCCAAAGAAGATTTATGCTGCGGCCTTTCCCTGCGAGGAACGCGACGGCTATGCGTGGGTATACGTTTCGCAACCGGGTACGGGGCGGGTGCGGGCGGGCGAGCAACCCCCAGTGCCGGAAGTGCCCAAGTTCGGACCGCGATTCCGCTCGGCGCATCTGACCGCCGATCTGCCGTGCAACGTCGATCACGGGATCATCGGGCTGATGGACCCTGCACACGGGCCCTTCGTCCATCAGGCGTGGTGGTGGCGGAAGCGAGCGAGCATCCACGAAAAGGAAAAGCATTTTGAGCCGATTCCGGAGGGGTTTCGCATGTCGGCGCATGCCCCCTCAGGGAATAGCGCGCCGTACAAGCTGCTGGGCGTCTATGGTCAGCCGATCACGACGACGATCGATTTTGTTCTGCCCAACCGACGCTATGAGACGACCCGCTGCGGAGACAAGTGGTTCGCCAGCCTCACAACTGTAACTCCTACGGTTGCAAACGCGTGCCGCATCGATGTGTGCGCGGCCTGGAATGTCTTCTATGCGGTCCCCCTCGTCAAGTCCGTTGCGATGTTCTTCGGCAAGCGCTTTGTGCGGCAGGACCAGGTGACGATGATCCAGCAGGCCGAGGGATTAAAGTACGATCCGTCGCTGATGCTGATCGACGATGCTGACCGTCCCGCAAAGTGGTACTTCGCACTGAAGCAGGCACGGCTGGATGCGATAAAGACGGGTGAGCCGGCGAGGCATCCGATGAGCGGTCCAGTAACGCTGCGCTGGCGCAGTTGAGGGCAGAGTGTAAGGGATCGGATGTAGAGGACAAGATAATTTCAGCTGCACCCCACCCTACGCCCTGTTCCCTACACCCTCCTCCGCGTGGCGGATGGCTTCCGTCAACACGCGGGTTGCGTTTTCCAGGACCGGCTTGCCGTGACCGACTACGATCTTCTTCGGCTGCAATGAGGCGAGTTTGCGAGCGCTCTCGACGGCGGTGGGCTTGTGCCAGGTGGCAAAGTTCGCTAAGGGAAAAATCAGAGGACCGTCGCCTGAGACGCGCAGACCGCCGACGGCCGTCATCGCATCGCCGGCGATCACCGTACCGGAGCGCGTATCCAGGAATGAGAGATGGCCGGGGGTGTGTCCGGGAGTGGCAATTACCTGGAGTGATCCGTAGATTTCGCCGTCGGTGAGAAGAACGGAGGGGACGGTTTCGACCTTGGAGAAGGTGCCTTTGACCTTGTTCGCGGGCTCGCCCGGCTCAGTGTGAAAGTCGCGGGTAAGGAGACGCGACTCGCGGCGGCCAATCGCGACTTCTATACCGATGAGTTTGAGACCCAGCGGGTCCAGCGATCCCACGTGATCCATGTGCGCATGGGTGAGGAGGATGCGGCGTAGCGGCCGGTTCAATGAAAGCGCGGTATGAATGATCCTGTTCGCGGAGCCGGGGATCATGGTGTCGACCAGCGTGAGCCCGTCGTCTTCGCGAACCAGAAAGCAATTCACCAATCCAAGGCGGGTGAGCTGGATAATTTCCGGAGTGATTTCAATTTGTTTCATGCAACGCGGGTTCTCTGTCGAATCATCGGCATTTTCTCAGGACTGCAATGCCGTTTCGAGTATAGGCGTTTCTTCCTCAATCACGAGATCGTCGACGGAAATACCCATCAACTGGCCGATCTCTTTGAACTTTGTCACCCACTCGCCGGCTTGTGCAGACTCCATTTCCTGCTTTGGCCTTACCTTGGACTTCGATGTCTTTGCTCCGCCCTTCGTCGTCTTTGCCTTGATTGACGGGTAAACCTTGAGATAGATGTCGTACCAGATGTTCTGTGCCTGCCACAGATTCCGGTCGAAGGGTAGCTCAGACAGTGTTCGAGCAACAAACAAGGCATTCTCGAGGCTCTGCTGCTCTCCGTTCATCGTGCCGTCTTCCTGCAGCCGCACCATGGCCTGCTTCATCTGCTGGTCGGCGATATAGCTGAGCTGCGGCTTATCCAGCTCCACATGATCTGTCTCCGCCAGACCAAGATATACGCGCATCTGGATGGCATCGATCGGGTTGCTCTCAAGCGCGCGGCGCAGACCGGCATTGATGGCAAAGGTAGCGGCGAGGGTGAGTGCTGCGGGCCGGCGCAGGCCGGTTGCTCCGAGGAAATGCAGCAGCGAAGCCTGGTCTTCGTAGATCGACGCGAGGCTCGCTTCGACACGCTGCAGGCGCGGCTTAAGGATGATCTCCATGATGCGCTGCTGCTCGTCGCGGAAGAGTGACTGGATGGAATAATTGGTCTCCCCGAAGTACCTGTCAAAGCCGCGAATCACCTCGGGAAAATCGGCGCGGACGACCGCCCCTCGCACTGCCCTGGCAAATTCCTCGTACAAGCCTTCCTCTTCCTGTTTATGGCTTTTCACGGCCGCGGAAATATTCTGATCGCCGAAGTGCAGCACAGCGAAGACGACCGTCTCCTGCTCGTCGGTGATTCTGGAACGAATGTGCGCCTTACCAATGGCAAGACGTCCGCGGCCGGAATTTTCAACACCGTATTCGAGGCGGCGCACCGAGTAGCAGAAAAGATCGGTCTGATCGGGATAGCTTGTGAAAACCGAGCTTATCGCGTAATGCGCTCCCACCTGTTCCAGATCAACCTGCATATTCTTGACGTATCTCTCGTATACCGATGCTCCATTCTGCTGCTCGGGAATATTGCTTTTCGCGGCTTCCAGCTGCTGCTCAAATTCCGCCTCGAGATGGGCAGCGTCTTCGCCGAAAATGAGCCGCGCAAGCTGAAGAACGCGTGAAGCGTAGGCAATGATCTGGACCGTCTCAATGCCTGAGATTTCATCGAAGAACCAGCCGCAGCTGGTGTACATGAGCTGAGCGTGACGCTCCAGCTCCATCAGCTCGAAGGCCATGACTCGCTCGGCCGGACTTAGATTGTGCGAGGCATGCATGGCGAGGAATGCGTCGACGCTTTCCGGGCTGCGATCAAGGATCACGGAGATGTATCCGTTGCGGGCCGCGTCGACATCTTTGAAGAGCTCGACGCCTCGGGCCTTCACCAGCGGAGCGACAGTGTCGCGCAGCCAGTCCAGCGACTCGCGCAGAGGTTTCCTCCACTGCTGATTCCACCCCTGCCTTCCGCCGTTGCAGCCGCAATCGGAACGCCAGCGCTCGACGCCATGGGCGCAGCTCCACGAGGTGTCTTCGACGATCTCCGCTTCATATGCCGGGGGAAATTTCTCGAGGAACTCGCCATAGTTAGTGAGCTTGACCTTGCCTTCGTTTTCAAGCCACTTCAGAGCCCAGGCGAGAGCCATCTCGCCGTATCGGTGGTGGTGGCCGTAACTTTCGCCATCGGTCGCGACATGCACCAGCTGGGCGTGGTCGCTCTTATCGGAGAAACCGCCGAGGAGACGGCGCGCAAAAGTCTCTCCGTCATTGAGCAATCCTTCAAAGGCAATGGCGCGCGAACGAGGTCCATCGTAGAAAAATGCGGCAATGGAACGGCTTTCCTGGAGTTGCACCAGATAGGCACGGGTAGTGTCGACTTCGGCCGAAGGAGTTTCTTTCCATGATGCCTCTGCATCCGGTTCAGAGGCGCCGGGCGATCCACTCGGCGTGGCAGCCGCAACATTAGCACCGTCGACCGCCGCATTTTCTATTGCAGCCTGCTTCGTACTGCGGCCCTTTGCGTCAGACTTTCCGCTCTTCTCCGCCACGGCGAGTTCGCGCACGCGGGCGCACTGATGGGGCGCAAGCACCACGAACCGGATGCCATGGGCAGCCATAATGTCGAGCGTCTCGAGGTCAACAGCGGTTTCCGACAGCCACATGCCTTCAGGCTTTCGCCCGAAGCGCGATTCAAAATCGGCGATGCCCCAGCGAACCTGCGTGATCTTGTCGCGAGTGGACGCCAATGGCATGATGACGTGGTTATAGACCTGTGCCATGGCTGAGCCATGGCCCCCGAAGCGCCGCTGGCTGTTTGCGTCGGCGTCGAGGATCATGCTGTAGACGCGCTGGGCGTTGTCCTTGAGCCAGGAGAGCAACGTAGGGCCGAAGTTGAAGCTGATGCGGCCGTAGTTGTTGATGATGCGGATGATCTTGTTCTGTCCATTAAGGACGCGGGCGGCGCCGTTGGGAGCGTAGGACTCGGCGGTGATGCGCTCGTTCCAGTCGTGGTAGGGCGCAGCGGAGCTCTGCGTCTCGACCGCTTCAAGCCAGGGATTTTCGCGTGGTGGCTGGTAAAAGTGGCCGTGAATACACACGTAGCGTTCGGGGGAAGGCATGGGCAGCTGCTCTCCTGAATCCATCACGTAGAAGGATATTCGATACAAGCTTGGATGCGCGCGGCGCCGTTATGTCTTTTTGCAAAGAGACATTGATAGACATAAATCGTAATGACGATACTGGGAAGATATGTTGCGGCCACTCCGGGCAAGCGAAGATCGGAAGAGAGAACTCCTTGCCGCCGCTCGCGAAGCTTCACCCTCCAGTCCTCGTTTGCTGACGCTGGCGAATGGCTTGACCGGAACGCCACCGAAGGGTTTTGTACGTGATTTTTCCCGCAGCGAGATTGGCAGAGGATTGCAAGCTTTCGTAGCTGCCCGCGAAGCCTTTCAGCGATGGGAACAATTCAATCTGGGATGGGTGCAGGTCGTGAACCCGAGCGTCGAGATCGCTGCCGGGGAAGTGGTAGGTGTGGAGGCGCGCACTCTCTGTTTGTGGTCGATAAATTTCAGCCGCGTCAGTGAAGTTGAGGACACCCCGACTCGCCTCGGCTTTATGTACACCACGACTGCCCTTCATGTGGAGGAAGGCCAGGAGCGGTTTGTCATTGATTTTGATCCCGCAAGCGAGTCGGTAAGTTATTTCATTGAAGCCGTATCTCGCCCCAGACATCTTCTCGCACGCGTCGGTTACCCTTTCTCACGCGCGGCGCAGCATCGATTCGCAAGAGACTCACACGCACGGATGAGACGCAGTGTGCTCGGTCACTAGTGTGGCGAAATGAAGGCCCGGGAACGATGAGGATTTGCCAGCCCTCACTCATACCTGAGCGCTTCGATCGGATCAAGATTGGCGGCTTTCCACGCAGGATAGATGCCGAAGAGCAGGCCGATGGCACAGGAGACGGTGAATCCGATGATGGCCCAGGTGGCGGACATGGTTGCCGGTAGCGCATCAATGATAATGCGGATGAGCAGAGTCAGAACCGCGCCGACGACAATGCCGATGAGACCCCCGATGGCACAGAGTGTGGTGGCCTCCATCGTAAATTGAACGAGGATGTTCTGCTTCGTTGCGCCGATGGCCTTGCGGACGCCGATCTCGCGGGTGCGCTCGGTGACGGAGACGAGCATGATGTTCATCACACCGACGCCGCCGACCATCAGGCCGACGCTGGAGACGGCAACCATGAAGATGGCGAGGCCGCCAGTGAGCTGGTTCCACAGGCGCGCAATGGTATCAGGCGCGAAGATCTCGAAATCATCCGGCTTCCAGGTCGGGACCTTGCGACGGCGGCGCAGCAGCTCGCGAATCTCGTCTTGAACCAGGCTGCGGTTGCGGGGATCGTCGTATTTGACGCTGAGCCAGTAGTCCTTCTCTTCAGGGTGCAGCTTGAGAAAGGTGTGAAGCGGGAAAGTGGCCTTGTTGTCCTCGGGATTGGTGCCGCCGCCGAAGACCTGCTTACGCTTGTCAAAAACGCCGATGACGGTGAAGAGGTCGCCCTCGATTTCAACTTCCTTGCCGATCGCGCTCTCCTTGCCGAAGAGCTTGTCGGCGGTGTCGTACCCCAGAATGACGACGTTGGCGCGGCGCTCGTCTTCGTCTTCGGTAAAGAGGCGGCCTTCGATCAGGTTTAAATCGTAGATGTTGCGGACGGCGGTGGTATTGCCTTCCTCCATCGTGCCCTGGGCCTTTTTGTTGCCGTACTTCACGCCGATGATACCGACCTGAAAGATCTTGTTTACATGGCGAAGCGAAGCGTCGGCGGCAAGAACGTGGGGCAGCGAACGCATGGCTATCGCATCCTCGAGCGTCATGCGTTTGCGGGCCAGCATTTCGGCGGTGGGGCGCACGCCGATGACCGGCATGTGGAAGATCCAGAGGACATTGGAGCCGAGAGAATTGACCCACGTCTGCACGTTATTGTTGAGCCCGCTGATGATCGACGAGATTGTGATGACGGTGGTGACACCGATGACGATGCCGAGAATGGTGAGCCCGGAGCGCAGCTTGTTGGCGCGCACAGTCTCCAGAGCCATCTTGACGGATTCGCCGGAGTTGCCGAATTTCATCACGGTCTACCTTCTGAAAAATCTGGTTTCGATCGCAAATCTATAGCTCCGATCGCAGAGCGACAATCGGATCGAGCATGGCCGCCTGACGAGCTGGGTAAACACCGAAGAAGATGCCGATGCCTGCGGAGACGAAGATGGCAAGCAGCACCGACCACAGAGCGATGTCGGAAGGAAAGCCGACGATCAACGTTACCAACTTGGCGACGCCGGAGCCGGCAAGGATGCCAATGACACCGCCGAGCAGGGACATGGAGCCGGCCTCGATAAGAAACTGCAGCAGGATGTCCTGGTAACGCGCTCCAAGGGCCTTGCGAACGCCAATCTCGCGGGTGCGCTCGGTGACAGACACGAGCATGATGTTCATGATGACGATTCCGCCGACGACGAGCGAAATCGAGGCAATACCGATGACGACGAAGAGAAATGTCTGGCTGATGCTCTTCCAGAGTCCGACAAAGGTTTCGTTGGTGGAGAGCTCGAAGCTGTCTTCAGCGCCGGGAGCGTCATGTCGGCGCGAGCGGAGGAGCACGCGGGCTTCGTCAGAAGCGCTGTCGAGCGCGGGGCCGACCGAGCCGGCCTTCACATAGATGGTCACGCTGTCGTTGGTGCCATAGGTGTGTTGGTAGGCGGTGATGGGAACGGCGATGTAGTTGTCCTGACTGACACCGAGCGTTTCGCCCTGGCGCTCGCCCACTCCGATGACGGTGTAGGGGACACCGTCGACGCGAATTTCCTGGCCGATTGGATCGATATTCGGCAGCAGCTTATCGACGATGTCGTAGCCGACAATGGCCACCCGGGTGGCGTACTGGTCATCGGCGGGAATGAAACTGCGCCCAAGGACAACGTTCAGGTTGGAGATGCCAGGCATGTTCCAGCTCCAGCCACGAATATCGGTGTTGTCGCTGGAATGGTTCGTAGCGCTGACTTTCCCGCTGGTGTTCAGCAGGGCGCCCACCGACTGGCAACTCTTGCAGTTGTCGCGGATGGCGTAATAGTCCTCGATTTTGATGTTCTTGCGCTTCTGGAATCGCTGCCACTGCTCGTAGCTGAAGATGACCGGAGACTGCTTGGAAAGGGTGAAGACGTCCGCGCCGTATCCGTAGACCTTGGTGGCAACGTAATTGTTGACGCCATTGGTGAGGGTGATGACGGCGATCACCGAGGAGACTCCGATGACGACGCCGATGAGCGTGAGCACGGAGCGCAGCTTGTTGGCCCAGAGGGATTGGAGCGCGATCTTGAACGCTTCTTTGAGTTCCATTGGCGATCCCCGGGGGCAGGTGACAAGAGTTTAGCAGTGGAAAAATGCCCTGCAACGCAATTGTGACCGGCGGAAGCCGTCGCGCACGGCCCCGCCAAGCCCCGTGTAATCGAGAATACGCATCTCAGCTTCTGGTGGTTCCCTATTCTACGCAGGTTGAACCGGACGCTCGGTCGAACCCGAGGTCTGCGGGCCGGGATCAGCGGGCGCGATTTATCCCCCTAACCAAAAGGAGCTTTGTATGGCGAGCAATCACGGAGTTGTCTTTTTAGGACCGGGCAAGGTCGAGGTGCAGAGCATTGATTATCCCAAGATGCAGAATCCACAGGGCAAACCCATCGAGCACGGAGCGATCCTGAAGATTATCTCGACCAATATCTGCGGATCGGACCAGCACATGGTGCGCGGTCGGACCACCGCTCCCAAAGGCATTGTGCTGGGACATGAAATCACTGGCGAGATTATCGAGAAGGGAAAGGACGTCGAGTTTCTTGAAGTCGGAGACCTGGTGTCGGTACCGTTCAACATCGCGTGCGGCCGCTGCCGCGCCTGCAAGGAGCGCAATACGGGCGTCTGCCTGAATGTGAATCCGCAGCAGCCGGGCGGCGCGTATGGGTATGTCGATATGGGCGGGTGGGTCGGCGGACAGGCGGAGTATGTTCTGGTTCCCTACGCCGATTTCAATCTGCTGAAATTTCCTGACAAGGAACAGGCGATGAGCAAGATCAAGGACCTGACGATGCTGTCGGACATTCTGCCGACGGGATTTCACGGAGCGAAGTCGGCGGGGGTGGGCGTCGGGTCGACGGTTTATGTGGCGGGAGCGGGTCCGGTCGGAATGGCGGCGGCAGCTTCGGCGTACATTCTCGGCGCGGCGGTGATCATTGTCGGCGACATGAACAAGGAACGGCTGGCTCATGCGAAAAAGATGGGCTACGAGACGGTGGATGTCAGCGCTCACGACAATCTGGCCGACCAGATCGCCGAGATCGTCGGCGAGCCTGTGGTCGATGCGGCTGTCGACGCTGTCGGTTTCGAGGCAACGGGGCATGGTACAAAGGACGAGCCGGCTCCGGCGAGTGTGTTGAATCAGCTGATGGATGTAACTTTCGTCGCCGGCGGGCTGGGGATTCCGGGACTGTATGTGGTGGAAGATCCGGGCGCGCCGAATGAGGATTCAAAGAAAGGGATTCTGAAGATCCGTCTCGGCAAGGGCTGGTCGAAGTCGCTGCATTTCCATACCGGGCAAGCTCCGGTAATGCAGTATAACCGGCAGCTCATGCAGGCGATCCTGCACGACCGGCTGCCTATTGCGAAGATCGTGAATGCAACGGTGATCCCGCTCGACCAGGCTCCGCAGGGGTACAAGGATTTCGATAAGGGCGCGGCGAAGAAGTTCGTGCTCGATCCGCATGGGGAACTGGGCAAGGCAGCGTGATCTCAGGGCCCAGGGCTGGACGTCCAAGTAGAGCTGGACGTCCCAGGTCAGAGAAACGATCTGAGACGTCCGGCTGGTTTTCAAGTTCGATCAGGCGGTCTTGCGCGTGGTTGAGCTGGTGTTTGAGTGAGCGGGCGTGCGGGACTCGCCGCCATCGACGCTCAGTCCGGAGTCGCGACCCCGGAAGGAGAACGGCGACTTGACGATGTGGAGACCGTTCTTCTTGAGCCACTGCGGCTCGCGCTCGGCGCCGTCGCCGGTGGAGTCGTTGTAGTACTCATTGACCAGTCCCGCCGTGGGAGCCAGCGTGCCTATAGAGAAGGGCTCTTTCCCGAGGCTTTCGAGAGCCGCGGAAAATGCCTTCATATGTGTGATTTCCCGGGTCATGAGGAATTGCAGGGCGTCTTTGGATTCGCGGTCGTCAGTGAGGTGAATGAGACGCTCGTAGGTGATCTTGGCGCGAGCCTCGGCGGCGATGTTGCTGCGGAGGTCGACGTCCAGCTCGCCGGACACTTTCAGGTAGTCGGCCGTCCAGGGACCGCCCATCGAGTTGTAGAGGTTCAGGCCGCCACCACCGGCGACGGCGACCAGGGGATCCTGCTCGGCGTCTTCCAGGGCTTTTTTCATAGGTTGGAGATGCATGCGGATCAGGGCACCGACGACTTCGAGATGGCTGATCTCCTCGGTTCCGATATCCATGAGCAGGTCTTTGCGCTCGGGGTCGTCGCAGGACCAGCCCTGCATGGTGTATTGCATGGCGGCAGCCAGCTCGCCGTTCGCCCCGCCAAACTGCTCCAGCAGCATGCGGCCGAAGCGGACATCGGGTTCGCCTACTTTGACGTTGTACATGAGTTGTTTTACGTGGTGATACATGGATGGGAATCCTCGTTGTTCGGGTTTGATCGATCCATTGGGGAGACTCGGCGCTCGTTCCGTTCAGAGCGAGACAAGGCACCGGGCGAATTGGGGAAATTTACCGGATCGTACGAGGCTTTCTATTAGCTGGGATGCGGGGAGAATCGTCTTCGCTGGCTCTGTCGAGTTGCTTTGGTCTCTGAAAATAGCAGCCCGGTTCCAGGAGCTGTTAAGAGCCCATAGCTACAATCGACGAGGAATGTCGACGACAGTACGATCCTTCGCAAAGATCAATCTCGGCCTGGCTATCGGTCCGGCGCGACCGGATGGATTTCATTCCCTGACCACGCTTTACCAGACGATTGCGGCGCACGACCTGGTGACGGTGGAGGCACGTCCGGCGGGGGAGACGTCGATCGCGCTGACCAGCAACGACGAGCGCGTGCCGGTCACGGAGCGAAATACGGCGGAGCGGAATACAGCCTTCAAGGCGGTGAAGCTGGCGCTGGATGCGCATGGGATCGCCGCCCAAGTGCTTATCAATATAGACAAGCGCCTGCCGGTGCAGGGCGGATTGGGGGCAGGGTCCGCCAACGCCGTGGCAGCCCTGATCGGGCTGGAGCGGGAGCTGGGGGTGTCGGGGGTTGCGCCACTGTCAGGACCCGGCCGGCTGCGGATTGCGGCTGCGGTGGGGTCGGATGTGCCGTTGTTCTTGATCGGCGGGGCGGTACTGGGGGTCGGCAGGGGCGAGGAAGTCTATCCCATGCCGGATCTTCCGGTTACGGCATGCGTGGTGGCATTGCCGGATGTCGGGGTGTCAACGCCGCAGGCCTTTCGCGACTGGGACGCGCGGCATGGTGCGGAAGCAAGCGTGGAACACCGCAAATTAACGGCTGGCGCATTGACCGAGGCTGCGGGCTCCGATAGACTTAATGAGTTGAGTCGGGCTCTCTCTGCGTCACTTTGCGAGCCGCACTCCTCCGGTGTCTTCTTAGAAGACCTGGCTGCGATTTCGGGGCTTTCAGTCAACTTTTCAGCTGGAGCCGTTGATCCGCTTCTCGCGCTTGTCCGAACCGGGATTGAAAACGACTTCGAAGAAGTCGTCTTTCCTCAGAATCCCATCCTCGGTGAAATCAAGCGCGTACTTGCGGCCTCGAATGAGCCGGAGCGTGCGGCTCTTTATGCGTTGCTGTCTGGTTCCGGATCGGCTCTGTTCGGTCTTTACGGAAGACAGGAAGCGGCGGCGGCGGCAGTGAAGCGGCTCGACGCGATGGGTGTCCGGTCAATCATGACCGAGACTATGCCACGCGAGAGGTATTGGCGTTCGCTGTTGGTGAAGTGAAGCTAAAGTCAGCAGTCAGTATGTTTTGAAGTTTTAGTACTGGGCGATCGACTAACGGTAGGTCAAGTGCCTTTGGAGCACTTTGTCTAGGTTCGAATCCTAGTCGCCCAGCCAGAGATGCGTAGCAGCGTCGGCGTGAACCCCACCGGCGTACCGAAGCCCTGGCAGCATCACCGCCAGACGACATGAACGCAGGACAACCACAGCCAACCAGCTTGGGAGAATCTTGTGAAGAATGAAACAGTGATGGAAACGGCAGCCTCGGAGGCAGTAAGCCCCGCGGCCAGTGCAGAGCAGAACGGCAGCGGATCGCGCTCCCAGACACACGCAGAAACAAAGGCGCCGGCGGAGAAAAAGAAGTCGCGGGTGCACAGCGAAGACAAGCGCTTCAAGATTTTTTCGGGATCAGCAAACCGCGCCCTGGCGCAGGAAATCTGCAAGCACATCGGCATTGCGCTCGGCGAGACCAAGATGCAGCGCTTCGCCGACGGAGAGGTTTACTTTCAACTGCTCGAAAACGTTCGCGGCACGGACGTCTTTATCGTCCAGCCGACCTGCAATCCGGTGGACCAGCACCTCGTCGAGTTGCTGATCATGATCGATGCGGTGAAGCGCGCATCGGCAGGCCGCATCACCGTTGTGGTTCCGTATTACGGCTATGCCCGCCAGGACCGCAAGGATCGGCCCCGTGTAGCGATTTCATCGAAACTGATTGCGGATCTGTTGACTACCGCGGGAGCAAACCGGGCGCTGTTTATGGATTTGCACGCGGCACAAATTCAAGGATTTTTCAACATCCCGGTGGATCATATGTTTGCCAGCCCGGTGATGGTGAGCTATTTCCGGGACTTGAATCTGCCCAACCTCACCGTAGTCTCGCCGGATGCGGGAGGGGTGGAACGGGCGCGCTTCTTCGCGACGAAGATGGGGGCTCCGCTGGCCATTGTGGACAAGCGGAGAACGGACATCAACGTGACCGAGGTGATGCACGTGATCGGCGACGTGCAGGACAGGACGTGCCTGATCATCGACGATATTGTCGACACGGCGGGCACGCTGGTAAAGACAGTTGATGCGCTGCTCGAAAAGGGCGCGACCAAAGTTTACGCGTGCGCTTCGCATCCAGTGCTGTCCGGACCGGCAGTGGAGCGCATTGCCAACTCCCGGCTGGAGGAGCTGGTGGTGAGCGACTCCATTCCTCTGTGCGAAGCGGCCCAGAAGGTGGCGAAAATCAAGGTGCGTTCGGTGGCGGGCCTGCTGGCTGCGACCATCGAGAGCATCCACATGGAGACGAGCGTGAGCTCGCTCTTTAACTAGAAGCAGCCATTAGCCATTAGGGATTACCCATTAGTTTTTGGAACCGCGGCTAGGGCGTGAGTTTAAACGGAACCGAAAGGTTCAGAGAAAGGGAGCGGGTCAAGGAGCAGGAATTAAGTGACCGCGTTAGCTCAGATCTTTATTGGCTAATGGCTAATCCCTAATCCCTGCTTCTCACCGTGCCCGAAGGAAGAGGAAAATGATCAGTCAGGAAACAGTCGCAGCAACGCCCCGTGTGGGCAAGTTCAACAAGAATGCAGCGCGCCGCGTGCGCATGAAGGGCAGAATTCCCGCCGTCGTGTATGGCGCCGCGGAGCCGGCAGTGGCCATTGAGGTCGATCCCAAACAGATTCAGCGGATTCTGCATTCCGACGCCGGCCACAACTCAATTTTCGATCTTGAGATCACCGGGTCCGAGGGTTCCGGAGCGGCCAGGACCAAGGCCATGATCGTCGACTGGCAGTATGAGCCGATCAAAGGCACCCTCATGCACATCGATCTCAAGCGGATTGCGCTCGACAAGGCAATGCGCGTCGAGGTTCCGATTCAGCTTGTCGGCACCGCGACTGGCGTGAAGAACCAGGGCGGCATCCTCGATCTCGTACTCCGTGAGGTTGAGATTGAGTGTCTTCCGGGCGATATCCCGAGCCACATCGATCTCGATGTCACCAATCTGTCGATTGGCGATGTGCTGCGCGTGTCAGACCTGCCGCACTCGGACAAGATCAAGTTCATCAGCGACGAAGACGCAACGGTTGCGCACGTAGTTGCGATCAAGGAGGAGGCGGCGCCTGCGGCTGAAGAAGTTGCAGCAGTTGGACCGGCCGAGCCTGAAGTCGTCAAGAAAGGAAAGACGGAGACAGCCGAGGCGCCGGCTGAGAAGGGCGCGAAGAAGTAAGTTTTGGCGACCGCGAATGAGTCCGGAAATGATTCGTCGCGTGGCGTGCTGCTGGTGGTTGGTCTCGGAAATCCGGGCATCGAATACCAGTTCACGCCGCACAACGCCGGCTTTCTCGCAATCGACCGAATCGCCGATCGGTACCGCGTGGGCGTGGCCAACCGCCGCGGCCGCGCGCTGACGGCAAAGATTCAGATCGCCGGATTTGAAGTGATCCTGGCCAAGCCGGAGACCTTCATGAACCTGAGCGGTCTTTCCGTCGCGGCACTCGCGGCCGAGTTTGAGATCGACACGGCTCGCGGCCTGCTGGTTTTGTACGACGAACTGGATCTGCCACTGGGCGCAATTCGCGTGAGAGCGCGCGGCAGCGCCGCAGGGCACAACGGAGCGCGATCCATTTCAGGAGCATTACGCTCCGACGAGTGGGCGCGCATCCGGATCGGAGTGGGTTCGAACGGTGAACCCGAAGAAGCATTCCGGCGCGGCAAGGATTACCTGCTGACACCGCTCCGGAAACAGGATCTGGCGGCACTCGACGAAGTTCTGGATCGGGCGGCGCAGGCAGTGGAAGCAGTCGCGACAAAAGGAATCACGGCCGCGATGAACGAGTTTAATCGCCGGGAAAACGGCCCGGCGGAGTAGGGCGGCAGTGCGGCTGCCGCGGAAATTATGTTCGGTCACGGTGACTCGCCACAGCGGGCCACCGGTGGCCAAAGAAAAGAGAAGCAGAGCATGGATCGTTTCTACGAAGTAATGTTTATCGTCCGTCCCGACGCTGAGGACGCAGACGTGGATAAGCTGATCGCCGGTTTTGAGCAGACGATCGTCAACGGTGGCGGCACGCTCCGCTCGACCGAGAAGCTTGGCCGTCGCCGGCTGGCTTACACGGTGCGCAAGTTCAACGACGGCAACTACGTGCTGCTCACCATTGACGCTGACGGGACGCTGGTGCATGAGCTTGAACGCCGTCTGCGCGTCTCCGAACCGGTGATCAAGTTCATCACCGTACGCATGGATGAAGAGCAGAAGCGCCTCGACAAGATCAAAGCAATCCGCGCCACGCGTAAGAAACTGAGCGCGCAGCCTGCGGCACCGGCGGAGATTCCCGCTGAGACTGTGGCGGAAGCTACCGAACCGGCCGAAAGCGCGCCGGTGAATGCCTAGATTTGAGCTTCAAACAGATCGAGCCTCCGCGGTGAGCGGGTGCTCCTAACAAAATTTTTTGAAAGATGGGAAATACAATGGCTGACGAGACAACAACTCATCGCGCTCCCGAAGGTGGAGCGCCATCCACATCCGGCCCCCGCACTGGTGGTCCCCGCGCTGGCGGTCCTGGTGGCCCTGGCGGCCGCAAGTTCTTCCGCCGCAAGAAGGTCTGCAAATTCTGCACCGAGAAGATCGACGCGATTCCTTACCGCGACGTGCGCCTGCTGCAGGGCTTCGTGGCTGAGCGTGGCAAGATTGTGCCGCGCCGGCTGACCGGTGTCTGCACCACGCACCAGCGCCGGCTCACGCGCGCCATCAAGCAGGCTCGCAACATCGCCTTGCTGCCGTTTGCGGCGAAGTACTAACAACGGGACTAGTAATTCCCGGCCTCCGCCGATTACGAGCAGGTGCGCCGGGCGATATGGAGATTCGCATGGAAGTCATTCTGAAAGAAGACATCAATAACCTCGGCCATCGCGGCGACGTGGTGAAGGTGGCCGACGGTTACGGCCGCAACTACCTGCTGCCAAAGAAGCTGGCCATGGAAGCGACGGCTGCAAACAAAGCCGTCATCGAGCAGATGAAGGCGTCGGCGGTCCGCCGGTCGGCAAAGGAGAAGTCCGAAGCCGAAGCCCTCGTGGGTCAGCTCAACAACATTTCGCTGGTTTTCGTTCGCAAGGTGGGCGAGCACGATCAGCTCTTCGGCTCGGTCACATCAGCGGACATCGCGCACGAGCTTGAGGCCAAGGGCTTCACCATCGATCGCCGCAAGGTGCATCTCGAAGAGCCGCTCAAGCAACTCGGCGAGTTTCACATTCCTGTTCGCCTGCACCGCGAAGTCACAGCGCACGTCGCTGTGACAGTGAAGGCCGACGAAGCCGCAGAGTAGTCGCTGAAAGACTATAGCGATAAGGGCGGACCTTCGAGGCCCGCCCTTTTTATTTTGCAAGGCACTTATTTCAGCGTCTGCAGACTCGGCTCCAGCCAGGAGAAGAGGAAATTGCTGATCTCCGGGAACTGGGAAGCCAGCAGTCCGATGACGGGGACGCTAAAGACGGAGATGAGCTTCTCGTAGAAGCCGATGTCGAGTTTCCCTGGTTCGGTCGAAGTCGTGCGGCTAAGAATGGCGTCGCGGTGCATCTGCGAGAAGATCGTCACCGCCGCGATTACAAATCCGGTGAAGATGAGCACCAGCATGATCATGATCGAGTGGTGCGGAGCCACCGGATAGACGTTCAAAGCCAGCAGCAGGAAAAAGTAACCGAAGGTGAAGGCTAGGATATGGCTGCGTATGTCCATCAGAACGTGCTGGATAGCGTAGATATAAGTCAGTCCGACAAACTCCTCCGCGTTGGCTTCGAGCGAGTCAGCCGCCGCTGATGCTTTCAGCACATCTTCAATCTCCTTCGCTTCGACATCCAGGCTTGTGGCCAGCGGTTCCTTTTGCCGGCTTGCTTCAGAGAGAATGTCGCGTATCACGCTTGTCGCACATTTGCATACCGAATCCTGATAGTCCGAAAAGGCCACGACTCGGTCGGCCTGGTCCTCAATGCTGATCATCACGTCGTGCTTTGCCGACGCTTCCTCGACGTCCCGCTTCACTTCCTCCGGGCAGTAACGGTCTCTCTGGATGCGCAGCATCGACTCGTACGCGCGCGATAGAGCCTTGAAGCGAGATGCGGGCGAGAGATCGATGCTGAACCACAGTCGCTGCCAGGAGAAACCCGATACGCGGCTGAAGCACGCGCGGAGAGTCGTGCGTTCAAGAGGCACCAGCAGAGTTTTGTGCAGGCTGATCCACATCAGCACAACCCAGCCGATCTCGTGAAACAGTATGAGGACGATGGTGAAGCTAAAAATGCTGAGGCAGACCGAATAGGCACGCGTCTCGAATGTCTCGAAGCCGCGCGGGAAAAGCAGGTAGGCGGAAAGAAAGAGCATCAGCAGGGTGAGAACAAACAGCATCGAGAGCAGAGTCGAGGAATTTGCGGATGAATCCTGTCCACCTTTGCTGCGAAGCTGGCTGCGCTTGGAATAGAGCATGCGCCACGGCGAATAGCAGGCGAGCAGCATGTCCTTGACGTTCTCGCTGGTGACAAAACGCAGAATTGGCGGAGAATTATCGGTCTGATGGCACGGGATGCGTGGTTTGATCCTCGCTGAAAAGATGAGCAGTGAGTGAATGTGGCGGGAGATCAGGCATATCACCGCGACGAACAGAAAGATGAAGGGCAGCACGGGGCACACGCCATTGAAGAGATGCTGGCTGCGGTAGAGATAGAAGATGCGTGCTGCGAAGTCCTTGGGTTGCATCCATGTGAAGGCGTACTGCCCGAACGCTGCGACGGCGACCAGAAGATAAGCCCAAAGCCTTCTGCGCGGCGTCCAGAGCGCTTTCCCGATGAGCCACGCTGCGAACAGAAAGAGGATGACCTGGAGAAATACGAGCCCGCAGTTGATCGGGTCGCTGAAAAACCTCCAGACGGGAAGGTCGAGAATGAGGAGCCTCGCAATCCACGAGTGGCAGAGAATGATCACCAGCACCAGCCAGGCGCGGCGCTCGCTATTGGTGCCGGGGATGCCGAAGACGTAGTGTGGACCGCGATCGAGGCGGGCAAATACGCACAGCACGATCCCGAAGAGGATAAATAACGCCAGCAGGCAGGTGAGCAGGAGCCTCGCCACTACAAGCTGAAGAGCGACCGGGCGGGCGAAGCTGAGCGGCCCGAGGTCGAAGCCGACGAATGACCATGTGTCGAACATCCCGGGTGGGATCGAACCGTCGCTCCTGGGTTCACGTGTATTGCCGGCCAGTATTCGGGGCAGGGAGGTCGACCAGGGTTTATGCTCGCTATCCTGGTCGGGGCGCTCATAATGATCGAGCAGCGCGATCGGCCAGAAGCCCCCTCGGCCGACAGCGTTGAGCCAGAGGGGAGGGTAGTTTCCGCCGCGAAAGGGATCGGTATATTCGGGCAGCCAAAGGAAGCTGTCGGAGCCGTTGCGGGTTGGGATCAGGCCGGCGTTCCCTTCTTCATCCTTTCCTTCTGCTAGTGGAACCATCTCGAGCAGCCGGATGGCGTTGTAGACGCCAGGTGTCTCATGGGAAGAAAAGATTCGATCCGGCAGGTACGTCCCGAAGGGGCTGGGATGATCGCGGCCTGCACCCGGCACGCGCAGGAAACGGCCGCTCCACTGAATATTGTCGGGAATGAGCGGATAGGTGTTGGCCAACAGCATGCCGCGGAAGTCGCTGACATCCGGAGAGCGCTGGAAGAGCAGATCCGCATTGAGCAGGACCACGCGAACGTCGGGGAGATTACGGGCAACATAGCGAGCGACAAAGACCACGTCGAGCACATCGGTGCCATTGATCACGGCCACGCGGACATGCTCCCGATCCATGGCACGGGTCATGGCCGAGAGGACCGATTCCTGCGAAATAGGGTTCTGAGTGTCGGAAAACGAAGGAACGCTGTCCTCTTCCTCGTGGCGGTCTTCGAGGCTGAGCGTCAGGTCAGGAGGATTCTGGCTTGCCGTGTTCTGCGCCGCGCCCTGCCGGCGGAAGATGGAGTTCTTTTCATAGGCGTTGCGAAGTTGCGAGATCTCGCGCGGATAGTGAAAGAGCAGGGAGCGTTCCTGTCTGTTCTCCGCTTTGGGGCTTGAAGAGGTTCCGGGCACAATCGATGACAACAGGTTGCCGAAGGGGGTTTCATCTTCGGAAACGAACGCCACTTTGTCGGATGGAATATGCTCCCTTACCGACAAGTAGTTGAGCAGCATCTGCCGGGTCGTCTCCGCGCTTTCACTCATGGAAAGGAAATTCGCGTCACGCAGCCCCGGAAAGTTTCCCGAATCGCGGAGAATCTTGCGGCTCGCGGAGACAGAGGCGCTTACGACTTGCGCATGGTCAAAGCACGCATCTGAATCGGCGCCCGGCACGCCGCACTTCTGCGCGAGCAGCAGACTGTCCAGAGTCGTGAGTGAGGCCGAAAAGGCCGGGCCGAGGATGCGCAGCGTTTTTCCCGGCATATCCGGGTCTCTCTGCTCCAGTTGGCGCCAGCCGCGCATGGCGCTGATGAACTGATCCTGACGCAGGATGCCGCTGGTCGGCGACTCTCCCACCAGGAAAACCACGAGAAATTTGTCACCGACGTTGCTTCCCTGGAACCTGTTTTTGCGAAAGATGAGAAAGCCCGGAGCGCACTCGCGATCCGCATCGAAGGTATGAATATTGGTGCGGGTGACAGGGTCCTGCGATGCCTGATACGGAACCGGATCCCATGGCAGCCACTGGCTGGCGTAGATCCATCCAGGAGCCGTCTCGGAGGTGCTGTCCTGCAGAGCCTGCTGCATGACGTCGATATAGCGATCGAAGAGCAGCGCCAGATGGGTGTGAACCGGATCGGGAACCAGCGCGATCATAGCCTCGGATGCGGGCTGTTCACCTTTACCGCCGGCAGCTTCGGGATTCAGACCGAACTCGCCCAGCTTCTCATGCATCTCGTGCATGGCGACGGCGCATACGCTGTTTGGGCTGAAAAGCTGCGCGCTGCCTTCGAGCTGAGGTTCTTTGCTCTGCGTAGACTGCGGCTTCGCTGGGGGCTGCTGCAACGGTGCCCCGACCGCGCCGCGCCCGCCTGATTCGAGATCGGCGGTAGGCGTGGAACGCGGAGACGCAAAGACGGCAAGCAGAATGAGTGCAAAACCCGGCATGAGGTAGTTCCGCAGCATGGAACTCTCCTAAAGAAACCAGGGCCGCGGGGGATAGGCCACTTAAGGATGGTGAGAAAGTCGCGTGCGCAGTTACGAAAGCGAAGACGTATGACTCGCAGCTTGCAATACGCACCGAATCGTAGCGGAAGCAAGTTACGTAATCAAGCAATTACGACCTGTGTGGGATATCCGATCGCCGATTTATCTGGCAAAGTTCAGTCAGTGGCTCTTCGTCCATGGCAGGGCGAGGGGGATATTTGTCTGTGTAATCCGCTGCTGAGCACGCCACCATAACTCGAACCGGAGTCGCCGCAACCACGGGGCCCGAACCTGCCACGGCCTGAAGGAGAGTGAACCGAACCATGAGATCAGCTATCACTCACTAACGGGAAACTGCGCCGGGCGCGTTTGCCAGGATAAAGAGAGGTTTGCTTGACGAGCGTTGGCACAATGAATGAGCTATCAGTGATTCTCGTATCTCCTAACGTCTCCGAACAGATGGGGGGCGAGGCCATCAAGGCCCTGCAGATCTATCTGGAACTGGAGCGCCAGGGTGTCGAGGTTTATCAGGTTACGCACGAACGCGTGCAGGCGGAGCTAAGCCGCAACTACCCCAATATGAAGGTGTCCTATGTCAAGGACACGCAGTTGCAAGTGACCCTGAACCGCATTGGTCCTCTGAAGCCGTTTCTGAATATGATTTTTCTGCGCGAGGCCGTGCGGCAGGTGAAGGACCTGCTCAAGAACAGGCCCGACGCGATCGTGCATTTCACATCCCCGGTGTCGCCCGTTCTGCCGTTCTTCGTTGTGCCCGGCGCCAAAACCGTCATCGGTCCGCTCAACGGCAATATTCATTATCCGCCCGCATTTCGCGACCGCGAGGGGCTGTCGTATCGTGTTCGCCGGTGGGTGCACCCGGGAATGCAGTTCCTCCACCGGCATACCTTCCGCGGAAAACAGGAAGCGGACGCCCTGCTTGTCGCCGGAGGCGAACGTACTTACGAGTCTTTGCGGATGGCGGGGTGCCGGGAGGAGCAATTCGTCGATTCGATCGACAGCGGTGTGCTGGACCGTCTGTACAAATCGCCTCGCATCACGCAGTCCGGCGTCAACCTGCGGTTTTATCAAAACGGCCGGCTGGTGCCGCACAAGGGCACGGACCTGGTAATCAGGAGTCTGAAACTGACGAAAAATCCGATTCAGTTCGACATCATCGGTCACGGTTCAGAGGTTGAAAACCTTAAACGGCTCACCGCCGAACTAGGCCTTCAGAATCGCGTGAATTTCGTCGGCTGGATCGCTGACCACAGCAAGGTTTCCGAGGCTCTGCGTCAATATCGCGCCTTTGTCTTCCCCAGTCTTGCCGAAGCGAACGGCATTGTGGTGCAGGAGGCAATGATTCAGGGCATGCCGGTCATTGCTCTGAACTGGGGGGGCCCCCAACTACTGGTGACTCCGGAGACCGGGATTCTGATCGATCCTGTCAGCGAGGCCCACGTGGTAAGCGAACTGGCCCGCGCAATGGACAGGCTGGCGGAAGACGGGGATCTGGCCGAGCGGATGTCGATTGCGAGCCGGCAGCGGGCACTCGACGATGGATATCTCTGGTCGGGCGTGATCGATTCCTGGATTGCGGTCTACAAGCGGCTCCATGAGTCCCGGCTTGTTCCGGCGGGAATGCGTTAGCGAAGGACCGTCTCCGCGGGCTGTAATCCCCGGACGTACTTAAAGTGACTGAACGCGGGAAAACGCGTCTGGTCGGAATCTTCTTTCAAATTACAAAGGCGAATTATGAAGACTGTTGCGGTGGGACGACCGGTTCAATCCAGCCGCCCCGGCTGGATTCGATCGTGGCTCGAAAGCGATCGCTGGCTGTGGTTTCTTGCCATTGCGGGAACGCTGCTGCGTTTTGCCCTGATTACAATGACGCGTCATCAGCCGACTTTTTATGACGAACTGGATTATGAAAAGATCGGCACGTCGATAGCGCAGGGGCTTGGTTTCAGGATTGGCGGCTTAGCCACGGCCTACCGGCCGCCGGGGCAGCCGATGCTGATGGGCATGATCTACTCCCTCTTCGGCCATCATCCGCTGACGGTGAAAATTCTTGAGGCTCTGATGCTGGCGATTCTTCCCTTCGTCTGCGCCCGGATCGGGCGCGCCCTGGGATTGAGCGCGCTGGCCGCAAATCTCGGAGCCACGCTCGCTGCCTTTCACCCGGCCCTGGCCTACGCAAGCACGACACTGTATCCCACAGTGCTCACAGCTACCGCGGTCACTCTTGGCGTCTGGCTCTGCTGGCTGGCGATGAAACGAAACAGCCCTGTAACCGCCGTAGCGGCGGGCATCACACTGGCTATCGCAGCCGCTGCCACGTCGACCTTCGCTCCGGCTGCTTTTCTCGCGGCGCTGGTGATTGGCTGGAACAAGCGCTTCAAAATCGCCGCTCTGGTCCTCATCGTCGGCATGGCTCCGGCAGTCGCATGGATGGTGCGGAACAAGATTGTCATGGACGACTTTGCGATTGCGACCAATGGCGGACAGAACCTGGAGCTGGGGGCAAACGACGAAGCCACACCGCGCTCCGGCAACTGGATTGAAGCCAAGGGCGACCCATCGAAGGGAGAAGTTCATCTTGATCGCCAGGAGCAGGAATTAGCGAAACAATGGATTCGCCTGCATCCGGGACGCTACGCCGAACTGGCCGTGCTGCGTTCGCTCGCTGTCTTCGATTCAGAGGGCAAACCACGGACCACCGAGGGACTGCATGCGAGCAGGCTCGCGCATATCGCCGCCTGGTCTTTATTGCCGATCATGATCTTCGGAGTCTTCGGGCTGATTGTCTACTGGCGCCATTCGCTGACCTGGCTCACCATGGCGGTGCTCGGGCTGGTGATTTTGAGTTCAGCTGCGACGATCGCCAAGCCACGCTTTCGTTTTCCCTGCGATCCGCTGCTGTGTGTGTTTGCGATTGCCGGGGCGGCGCGTCTGACCGAGGTAAAACCCAGGCCGGAGCAGTCTTCTGGACTTGTATAGAACCCGGATCAGGCTACCTGGTTCATCAGCGTCCCTATCCCGTCGATGCTGACGTGAATCTCGTCTCCGCTGCGCAGGGCAAAGGAGTCCGGCGGAACAATGCCGGTGCCGGTCAGCAGGAAGCAGCCATAGGGAAAGCTCTGATCGCGGAAGAGATACTCAACCAGCACCGCCGGATCGCGCTTCATTTCAGTCAGCCCGGTCGAGGCCGAATATTCGGCGATGCCCGCACGGAGAATCTCCATCCGGATCTGCGTGGACGGGGCCATGGGGTGAGGCTGAATGAGAATGCCCGGTCCAAGCGCGCAACTGCGGTCGTAGACCTTGGCCTGTGGCAGATAAAGCGGATTCGTACCTTCAATATCGCGGGAGCTCATGTCGTTTCCCGCGGTATAGCCAATGATGCGGCCGCGCGGATTGACGAGCAGAGCCAGCTCTGGCTCGGGGACAGACCACTTCGCATCGCGCCGAATTTTCACTTTGCCGTCAGGCCCGGCAACTTTGTGCGCGACAGCCTTGAAGAAGAGCTCGGGACGGTCCGCCGCGTAAACGCGGTCGTAGAAGTCACCACCTCCGGCGTCCTTTGATTCCTCGATGCGCGCAGAGCGGCTACGGTAGTAAGTGACACCGGCGGCCCAGACTTCCTGGTTCTCGATCGGCGCTTCGAGTTCCAAAGGACGCGGTACTTCGACCGTGGATCCTCCGGTCACCAGAGACGACAGATACAGATAAAGGTCGTCGTGCGAAATGAGCGCGTCCAGAGACTTCTCGCTAATGGGGTAATATTTCCCCGCCTCTTCTACCAGCCAACCTTCTTTGGTTCGATAAAGTCTCATCGCGTCTCCTTCAACGGCGCGAGTGGTGTTTTTGTCGCAAGACTTTGTTGATTCGCAGCTCTGCCCATTTCAAGAAGCGATGTGATCGCATCTACATCGTAAACGCACCCACCCCAGACGCCCCCGCTGGCCTGTACGAGCGCTGCCCACAGCCGGGTATCAGGGGGCAAAGCAGGATGCGGCCGCAAATCAGAGCGCGGCGAGCGATTAGCCAGGCGGCGAGCCCCTTCTTCCGCGCTGAAGATTTCGCCTGAGCTCCCGATAAGGTTGACAGATCCGGTGAGATTGACCCGATCGATGACGATCTCGATCCGGTCATCTTCCTCGATCTTTCCAATCGCCCCGCCGGCAAGCGCTTCCGGAGAAATGTGCCCGATGCAGGCTCCGGTGGAAACACCGCTAAAGCGCGCGTCTGTCAGCACGGCGACGTGCCGGCAGAAGGGCAGCGCTTTAAGCGCAGAAGTGATCTGGTATATCTCCTCCATCCCCGCTCCGGCAGGGCCGCAACAGATCAGCACAATCACGTCTCCGGCAGAAATGCGGCCTTCTTTGATGGCGTGAATGGCCGCTTCTTCGGTGAGGAAGACTCTTGCCGCCCCAATGTGCCGGTACTTCCCATCTTCATCGACCAGTGTCGGATCGATCGACGTGCTTTTGATGACCGAGCCTTCCGGCGCGAGATTCCCGGCCGGAAAGCAAACGGTGGAGGTCAGTCCACGCTGGCGTGCGCGGTCCGGCGACATGATCACATCATCGGGGTCGATGCCGTCCTGATCGCGCAGGCTCTTTCTCAGCTGCCGGCGGCGCGGGCTCTGCTCCCACCAGTCGAGACTCGCTTCCAGTGTCTCACCGGTTACCGTTTTGACGCTCGTATCAAGCAACCCGGCGCGGCGCAGGTGCAGCATCACCTCCGGCGTTCCTCCTGCCAGAAAGACCTGCACAGTCGCGAAATTTCGTGGCCCATTGGGGAGCGCGTCAACAAGCCGCGGCACCTGGCGGTTGACGCGGGTCCAATCGGAGACCGTAGGTCTGGGCAGTCCGGCTGCGTGAGCCACCGCAGGCAGATGCAGCAGCAGATTCGTCGATCCACCGATGGCGGCGTGCACCACCATGGCATTCTGCACAGAGGCAGGCGTGAGAATCTCCGAGACCCCGATGCGAAGCTGGCGAAGGCGCAGGATGGCGCGGGCGGAACGCCGCGCCGCATCGAGCCAGATTTCATCTCCCGAGGGCGCCAGAGCGGAGTGCGGAAGCGCAAGGCCGAGCGCCTCGGCGACAACCTGCGACGTAGCCGCCGTCCCCATAAATTGGCAACCTCCGCCAGGAGTGGCGCAAGCGCGGCAGCCGACCTCGGCCGCGTACTCCAGCGTGATCTGCTTCTGCGCGAAACGCGCACCGATCGTCTGAACCTTCGCCGCGTCCTCTCCTGCTTCCGGAAGCAGCGTCACTCCACCCGGAACCAGCACAGCCGGGGAGTCTCCCGCAGCGGCCAGGGCCATCATCATTGCAGGCAACCCCTTGTCACAGGTGGCGATTCCCAGCACGCCTGCACGCGTAGGCAGTGAGCGCATGAGACGGCGAAGCACGATCGCCGCATCGTTTCTGTACGGAAGGGAATCGAGCATGCCGAGTGTGCCTTGCGTGCGGCCGTCGCAGGGATCGGTGCAGGCGCCGGCAAAAGGAACAGCGTTCAGATTCTTGAGCTCGCGCGCGGCCTCAGCGACAAGCAGCCCGACCTCCCAGTGGCCGGTGTGAAAGCCAAGCGCAATGGGCGTGCCATCTTCGGCGCGCAAGCCGCCGTGTGTGCTCAAAATCAGGACCTCAGGCCCGGAGAGATGCCTGGGATCCCAGCCCATGCCGACGTTCTGGCTTAATCCGAAAAGATTGCCCGAGGGCTGAGTGAGAAGCATCTCAGGCGTGAGCGGCAAAAAGCCCTCGGGCCCGGGCGCGTGCGTGCGCACAAGACCGATGTCCGGCCCGTTGGTCTCAAGTACAGATGTGAGTGAGATGTCCGAAATGGGAGAGCCTCTGCGTGGGTGTGCAAAAAGTATAGCCAACTTCACACATCGAAGGCTTGCCGGGCGGACCGCCGCCCCGCGATAGCGGCTACTTATGGACACCCCGACATGGGCTACTTGATGAAGTAGATGCGCATGGTCTTTCCGGCGTGCGCCACAGGCTCGTACTGGTTGAGCCAGCCGAACCCGTCAGGATCGACGCGGATCGGATGCTCGCTGATGGCTACCCATCCGGTTACGCGCTGCCCGGGCTCTAGCTTCGTCCATCCGGTGAACCCGTAGGAGTCGAGATTGGCGGGCCCGTTATAGGCGATAGCTACATCGGTCGCATGGAGCTGCTGAAGCTTGTCGCGCAGCCGGAAGAGGTCCTGTCCCCAGTCGAAATCGCTGTCAACAGAGAGCAACGCGCCACGCGCGCCCACCGGTTCGATGAAGTAGCTGAGGAAATCGGGTGCCGCATGAAGGCAGGAGACAAACTGCCATCCGAGCAGAAGAACGACGACGCCTGCCAGGATTTTGCGAGAGCGATCGAAATTCCGGTAGAGCTCGACACAGGTGAGCGCCGCCAGCATGGCAAAGAACGGGTAGACAACCAGCACATGGCGCACGCCGATGTTGATATGCGACATACTCGCCACGAGAATGGGAAAGATGATTCCCGCCAGCGGCACAAGCGCATAGCCGTCATGGCTCGAAATCAGACGCCGGATGGCAAAGAACGTTCCGGCAAGGAAAAGCAGCATGAAGGGGATCGGCGTCTTCAACAGCAGCATGAGCAGAAAGAAGTACCAGCGGCCTCCGTAGTAGACGTTGCCGAAGAGATAGCCGATGGGCGGGTGCTGCTTCATGCGCGAGGCGGTGCGCAATCCCTGAGGATATTGATACGCGGGGAAGTGATCGAAGAGGGCGGCAGCGGCGCCGCGCGCCGGCCCAAAGACGTGTTCCAGGCGCTGCACGCTTTGCTGCGACTGGGGATCATGCGTCGCAAGCGGGCCGGTAGAGAAGTGATATCCCGCCCAGATTGTAACCACGGCTGCGATAGAAAATAAAAGCCAGGTGGTAACCCTTGGAAACAGCCTCTTCGTCCACACTACATACACGAGGAAGACGAAACCGCAGAGCAGCAGATAGGGAAGCGCCGAGAGCTTGGAGATGCAGGCCAGACCGAAGGCGAGACCGGCCACAGCACCGCGCAGCGGTCTGGGATACTGAAAGGCCATCCAGAGCGAATCGACGGCAAAGAGAAAAGTAGCCACGAAGGCCACATCTGTCGTGGCCAGCGATGCATGCGCGAGGACCGGCGGGCATGTCGCAAACAGGAAGGTGGCAATCGCCGCCGGCCATGGCCCGAGCCAGCGGCGCGTAATGCGCCATACGAGAAATGCGGCGATCAGAAAATAGGGAAGAATGCCCAGACGGGCCGCGGTCAAAACCGTGTGCATTCGCGCATTGCCTTGCGCCGCGAGGATTAGGTTGCCTTCCTGCCACGGATCCCCGTTGCCGAAAGAACGTATGCCAAGCAGATAAGGCCCAACCGCGGTAGACACGCGCGGCAGCGGGGGATCGATCGGATCAAGCGTATAGACGCCGCGTGCCAGCCACTCCATGCCCGTGCCGATGTGCGCCGATTCGTCCCATGTCTGACTCGTCCGTGCGTAGCTCCAGAAGATGAGCACCGTCGCCACGAGCACAGACGCGAAAGCCAGCACCGCAGGCAGGCGCGAGCTCAGCAGGCGAGGCTGGGTCTGCTCGGCGGACAGACGTTTGGTTGGTGGTGGCATCGTGACAACATGCATGGGGCTTGGGTCCTTGGTGAATTTGCGACTATTTCGCCTGAGCCTGGTCAGCTTTCTTGTACTCAATCAGCGCGCGCCGGTTACCGCGTCTTTGATCCAGTGCGTATGTAATCTGTCCAACGCAGATGGGGATCTGCTGCAAGTGAGAATGCACGCCGTACAACAACAGCGTCGGGACTTCGCGCGATTTCCAGCGCGACTTCCACGCGGAGCGTAAGGAAAGGACGAGAAGCAGCGCCAGCCAGAGCAAGATCGGAACGACGGCCAGCCGGAGAGCGCTGACGGCGGCTGCGAGAGCGAAGCTGGCTATCCAGAATCCTCCGCGAATGAGGTTGCGCTTGCGCTCTGCATCCCAGAATTTATCGTCGCTGTTGCGAAAGCGTGCAGAGATTTCGGCGAATGCGTGTCCGGCACGCGCCGCGTGCTTCCAGTATTGGCTGAAGCGCGTGATCTGCAGGTCGTGCCCGGTCATCGGATGATCGATGTGGAGAATCCGATAGCCTCGAGCACGCATGCGGCGGCACAGATCGGGTTCCTCGCCGGCGATCAGCTCGCTGTCGTATCCGCCGGCTTCTTCAAGCGCGTGGCGGCGCATCACGACATCGCCTCCACAGAACTCGGCAATGCCGGGTGTATACACCCAGTCAAGATCGAGAATGCGATTGTAAATCGATGCGTCGGGATGGATCTCGCGGCGATGGCCCCAAACAGCGACAATCGACGGATCCTCAAGCATCGGCTGTACCGCTGCTCGGGCAAAGTCGGGATGCAGGATCGTATCGCCATCGAGAAAGAGGATGAATTCGCCCTTCGCCGCGCGCCATCCGGCATTGCGTCCGAGCGCCGCCGTGGTTCGCGGGGCATCGAGAACGATGACGCGCGCCCCATACGTTCCTGCCAACTCGGGACTGCCATCCTTTGAATTGGAGTCGACATAGATGAGTTCGCTTCCGCTCTCGCTGAATCCGGGCATGCTGCGGATGGATTCGAGACAGCGCGCCAGGCGCTGACCCTCATTGCGTCCGATGACGACGACGGAGATCGACGGCATGCTCGTCGTATTGCTCGCACTGGGGCTCACGCGCGCACCTCAAGAAGCTCTTCGTGCGCCAGGATTTCGGAGGCAGGCAGCTTGTCTTTACGAGGCAGGATGCGAGCAGGAATGCCGACGGCGATGTGGTTGGCGGGAACATCATTGAGCACGACCGCGTTGGCTCCAATGGCAACGTCATCCCCAATATGAATGGGCCCAAGAATTTTTGCGCCGGCACCTACATCGACGCGGTTGCCCAGGACCGGTGCTCCACGCACTCCGGTGTGGCGCAGCCCCACGGTAACGCCAGTGCGGATCACGCAATCATCGCCGAAAACCGCGTCTCCGCTGATAATGATGCCGCCAAAGTGGTCGATGCGAAAGCGGTGGCCAAGTGTGACTTCGCAGGGCAGCTCAATTCCTGTGAGGATTTCCGAGATCGGCTTAAGCAGCTTATAGAGAAAGGAGAATGGCAGCCGCAGCCAGCGCAGGCGAATAGTGTAGCGCCAGCGTCCGAAGCGGTAAACGATCATCACCCACAACCCCTGACGGGACCATTGGCGGTCGTAGGTACGCCAATCCTCACGGAGATTCTCAAACACGATAAGCTCCTAACGGAATACGATCCGCGCGCTCATCAAATTCACGCGGTCGTCGCAACGCGTCTTTCCGGGGCCCGGGTATAACGCCAATCTGGGAAAAACTTCAGGCGCCGACTTCCCCGCGCTTTGCCTTCTCAACGATGCCGTACTTCTGCAGCTTGTACAGGAAGGCTTTGTAATCGATCTTCAACTGCGCCGCAGCCTGCCGCCGGTTCCAGCGGGTGGCGCCGAGCGCATCGAGCAGCAGCTTGGTCTCAGCCTGGCGCGTGGTCTGCTCCAGGTGATCCATGGTCACAACGTTGCCGTTGCCATTGCCGTTGGCGTGGGCGTGACTCGTTTCCCGCGGCTTCTCCGCCTGCGGTACCGTGGTCGAGCTCATCTGCAAAATCTCGCGCGCGAGCACGCCCGCGTCCTGATAAACGAGGAAGCGGCGCATCACGTTTTCTACTTCGCGCACATTGCCTGGCCAGTTGTAGCCAAGCATCGCCTCCTGTAGCTCAGTGGTGATGACCGGCGCTGTCATGCCTGCGGGTAGATGCCGGCGCAACAGCATCTCCGCCAGCGGGATGATCTCCTGCGGGCGCTCCCGCAGCGGCGGTATCACAATGTTGATGACATTTAGCCGGTAATACAGGTCCTCGCGGAAGGTGCCTTCTTCAATACCGCGCCGCAGGTCGCGGTGCGTCGCCGCCATCACGCGAACATCCACCTTCACAATGCGGCGGCTGCCCAGAGGTTGTACTTCGCCATCCTGCAGGACCTGAAGCAGCTTTGCCTGCAGACGAATATCCATGTCGCCGATCTCGTCGAGCAGGATCGTTCCACCCTGTGCCAGTTCAAACTTGCCCGGCTTGTCGATCGTGGCTCCTGTAAAGGCGCCTTTCTCATATCCAAATAGTTCGCTCTCGATAAGCTCGGAGGGTAGTGCTGCGCAGTTCAGCTTGAGGAACGGCTTGTTCGCGCGAGAAGAGTATGCACACAGTCGGCGCGCCATAACTTCCTTGCCGACTCCTGTCTCTCCGTGCAGCAGCACGGGCACATCCGCCATTCCAACGCGAGAGAGGAAAGCCTCAGAGTATTGCTGCACCGCGGGAGTCGAAAGATCGCGTTCGTGCGCATCGCTCTCCGGCGGAGCCGCCATCGTTCGCGACGACTCGATCACATCACGGATCACGCCGTAGGCATCGGGATGATTGAGGGGCGTCTTCAGAATATGAAGGCCGCGAATCGATGTCCGGAACTCACTGTGCAGCTCATAGAGTTCGTTTACCGCAAGGATCAGGGGAAGACGGGGCCGGGACGAACAGATCTCCAAAGCAGCGTCCAGATCCTGCTGGCGGCGCATGCCCACATTCGAGATCACAGCAGCCACCACAAGAGCAGGATTGCGTAGATGAAGCAGCGCCTCGGGCAATGTCCTGACGGGAAGCACACTGAGGCCGTCTGATTTCAGTCTCTGAATCAGCCCTTCATGAGCTTGTGGATTCTCGCCGATCAGGAGAACAAGGCCAGGCATATTACCCCACGCAGATTTCGAAGTGTCGAGGACATAAGAGATTCAGTCGCTGAAACAGGTCATCGGCGATCGTGGCGCGATAACCGGCTTAATAGGCGGATCATAGCGTCTGCAAAGTCCCGCAGCAAAACCACTTTTGTGTGAATTACCAGAATGAATTACCAGGAGTCGCCAAAGAAGGTTTAAAAGTAACTCCAATTTTAGTTACTACCGGAACACCGCAAAGCGGCCATTCCTCACACCCGATCCATCCCGCTTCTTCCAACCTTCCAATTGTTTGGGATTTTTGGAAATTCCTTCGGACATGGAAATTCCTTCCATCGTCTTTTGAGATCAACAAAATATTGTCAGAACTAGCCGCTGTCGCTTTGGCAGACCGATTGCACTTTCGAAGGGCAAGTAGTTGCTGTGGGATCACCCATGAGTAACCACAGACCTTCAGCGATGCAAAGGGTAAGAAGACAGTGAGTCTCAGCCGAGAAATTTATCCGAACCTTAAATTGCGAATCTACACGAGCGGGATTCGGCAGAATCGCCTGGCAAGAATGCTGGGCATTGACGAAGCCCATCTGAGCCGCATCATCAACGGATTTCGCCAGCCAAGCGGCGACATCCGCGAGCAGATCGCAGCCATCCTGCAAAGCGATCCTGAGTGGCTCTTCTACCGGATGCAGATCAACGACGAAAACCTGGCCACAGAGCTGAAGACCCCCGTGAAGCTCTAGAGCTTGTCAATTTTTTGCGCTTTCTGCCTGCGCTGTTAACACAGTTCCCCCTTTGATTTCGAGCATCGGCCACAGCCTTCGAGGCTGACATGGGCGAAGCCTACGAAGAACGAAAAACATGGAAGCATCGATCACAACCCGACCTCAGTGGTTCGCGATTCAGACTCGCTACCGTTACGAGCAACGCGTCGCCAATGACCTTGCCGCTAAGGGCCTTGAGAACTATCTGCCGGTTCTGCGTGAAGTTCACCAGTGGAAGGACCGGAAGAAGTCCGTCGAGGTTCCCGCTTTTGGGGGCTATCTCTTCGCCCGCTTTGAAGCAACGCAGTGCAACCGCGTGTGCGTGCTTGAGACAACGGGCGTCGTCCGGCTGCTTGGTCACCAGGGCGAACTCGAAGCGGTTCCCGACGGCGAGATCGAATCGCTGCGACTGTCGCTGAACAGCGGAGCACCCTGCACCCGCCATCCTTACCTGGCAAACGGCTCATTGCTTCGCATCGAGCGCGGTCCGCTCTCAGGCCTTGAGGGTCGGCTGGTCCGCGCTGCGAATGCGCTGCGCCTGGTGGTTTGCGTGGCATCGGTTGGCCAGGCTATTGCAGTCGAAGTCGCGCGCGAAGATGTTGCTCCAATTGACGCCGGCGAGGCCGTCGCGGGCAACCGTTTCCTGGAACGGGAGACCGGGACTTGCGAACTGATCGAGATTCCCTCACACACCGTTCGGCAGCAGATCGAGGCGAGGATGCAGATCGCCTCAAACGAGTCGTTTCCGATGTAAGCCGATTTTTGTTTTGAGCACCAAAGGCTCTGGTTTTCAGAAGACCCGCAGGCTCCCCCAAGTACCAAGCTGGATCGATTTTGTCGTATTGAGGTTTCAAATTATGCCTGGTTTAATCCCCGATTCCGTCGCAGTCCTCGGTGTACCCTTCAACAACGTCACCATGGATGAAGCCGTAAGAATCATTGAGGAAAAGATCGAAGGTGGAGGCTTCCATCAGGTGGCCACAGCCAATGTCGACTTCCTGATGCACGCCATTCACGACGAGGAACTGCGGAATATCCTCTGCTCCTGCTCGCTTGTCGTTCCCGACGGCATGCCGATTCTCTGGTCAGCGCGGCTGATGGGCTCACGGCTGAAGGAGCGCGTCTGCGGTATTGACCTGGTGCCCAGGCTTGCAGAGCTCTCCGCCTGGCGCGGCTACAGTATTTATCTGCTTGGAGCCAGCGAAAAGAGCTCACAGCGCGCGGCGGAAGTTCTTCAGGAGCGCTATCCCGGGCTGCGCATCGCCGGACGCTACTCGCCTCCGCTTCGTCCTCTTGAGCAGATGAACCACGACGAGATTCTGCGGCGCATTGAGCGCGCCCAGCCCGACATTCTGCTGGTCGCCTTCGGCAATCCCAAGCAGGAGAAATGGCTTTCCATGCACCGTGACAGGCTCAGGGTGCCGGTATCGATCGGCATCGGTGGCTCACTCGACATGATCGGCGGCCAGATGGCCCGCGCCCCTCACTGGATGCAGAAAAGCGGTATGGAGTGGTTCTTCCGCGCAGCCCAGGAGCCGCGGCGCCTGGCCCGCCGCTACCTCATCGATGCTCTGACGCTGGGTCGCTACCTGCCCCAGCAGATGGCGGCAACCGCCTCGCAGCCCCGGACTCAGGGGCCGTCGCGAGTCATCCCTACGCTGCTCGGCAACACAGCGGTGATCTCGATTCACGGCAACCTGACGGGGAACCTGCTGACCGAGTTTGAGACACAGGCGCGCAACGCGAGAGAAGCGGGCATGCACATTGTGCTCGACATGGCGGAGAGTGGCTATTTCGGTCCGAATACGCTGGGTTCTCTGGTACAGCTGATGACCTCGATGCAGCGGCTCAATCTCCAGCTGTGGCTGGCCGAAATGCGGCCGCACCTGATTCGTTTGCTGCGCAGCTCCAGACTGGACAGCTACTTCAAGACAACTTCGAGCGTGAACGACGCTCTTTACCGGATTTCGAAGGCCGATCGCGCTTTTTCGCAGATCCCGGCTATCCCGTTGCGGCGGAAGGCCGGCTCACCGGTTCAGTTGCGCGTGGAAGTCATGCAGAGCGTGTGCCAGACAGTCGCTGTCGGCAGCCAGGGCACGCAGATGGATTTCGGCGCCGGATTCAGCCTTGCACAGCGCTATGGCTTCAAGGTTCCCGTTTAACTAAACTGGAGTGCCGTCTGGAATCGCGGTCGCAGCCTCACAATTTTCCCGGTCAACTTTTTGAACCGGCGCTTGATTTGTCGCCATAGAAAGGCGCATTCACATATGACTCACCTCCTCTTCCTGTTTGCCGGTTTTGTGCTTGTGGCTGTGACACTTCCTCTTGTGCTTGAGCTTGCCCTGGTAACCGCGGCCTCCCTGCTGCCCGCACGCAAGCCCCGCGCGGCAGTTCAGCCCGCCACCGAATATCCTCTGGCGGTCATCATTCCTGCGCACAACGAGGAGCTTCTTGTTGCCCGGTGTGTTAGAAGCGTGCTTGAATCTGCGGCGCCGGGCGGCAATACACGGGTCTTTGTGGTTGCGCACAATTGCAGCGACTCGACCGCAGCAGAAGCACGGAAGGCCGGAGCCGAGGTTCTGGTCTATGACGATCCGGCCGCCCGCGGTAAGGGCTTTGCCCTGAGCCACGGATTCGACCACGCTCTCGCTGTCGGATCGCAGGCAGTGATGGTCATCGATGCGGACTCAGTTGTATCGAAGAATCTCGTCCCCGCCGTGAAGTGCCTTTTGGCCGGCGGCGCAGACGCTGTGCAATGCCGCTATGAAATGGAGAGCTCCACGGAAAAAACGAGCGGACGGCTCGCTGCCGTGGCTCTGCGTGCATTCAATGTCATTCGCCCGCGGGGACGCGACCGGCTCGGCCTCTCGGCCGGCATCTTCGGCAATGGTTTCGCCCTCACTCGCAGCCTTCTGAACGAGGTGCCGTACGGGGCGTTTTCCGTTGTCGAGGACCTCGAGTATCACATTCACCTGGTTCTGGCCCGCAAGCGGGTGCATTTCCTCGAAGGCGTTCTGGTCTCCGCCTCACTGCCGGCTTCAAAACAGGGCGAGAATGTGCAGCGCTCCCGCTGGGAAGGCGGAAGATTCCGCGCCGCCCGGACCTGGACCTGGCCGCTGCTCCGGCAGGTTCTGGCCGGAAGATTCCGCATGGCCGAGCCGCTATTCGATGTGGCAGGCCTGCCCATGGCCTACGGAGTTTTCGCCCTGCTGCTGACGCTCCTTATCCCGGTTCCAGGCATACGTATCTATGCGCTCATTTCTCTGCTGATCGCCGCCAGCCATGTTCTGGCTGCGGCGTTCGCCGGACCGGACGTTCTGAAGACGCTCGGCTACCTCGCCATGGCCCCGGTTTACATCGCGTGGAAGCTCCGCCTGCTGCCTGCAGTGCTGCGCGGATCGCGGGGACAGGCAGCGTGGGTTCGCACCAATCGGGACTCCAACTTTAGGAGTATTTCCTAATTTTCGGACTGATTGCATGATTAGGAACACTGGCACCGGCCTGAGAAAGCTTTCCTCTTTCCAGGCATCGATTGTTACGAAAGGTTTGCCATTATGAGATTTGCACTACGGTCAACTCGGACAATCTGCTTTGGAATCGTTGTGAGTCTTGGTGCGCTGCCTTTGGTTGCTCAGCAGGGAACGGCAGCAACGCCAGCTCCGGTGGCCGCTTCCGACCAGGCCCCCGCTACCCCGCAGTTAAAACTCAGTCCGGAAAAACGCCTGCAGAGCTTTGAACCGGCAGTCGACGAGGAATATCAACTCGGGGCCGGTGATGAGATTAGCCTGGATTTTCCCGGCCGGCCAGAGCTTTCGCGCAAATACATTGTGGGTCCCGACGGCCGCATCACGCTGCCCATTGCCGGTCCACTGATGGTCGCTAACCTGACGCGCGCGCAGGCCGCCAAGGCCATCGTCGATGCTCTTTCGGCGGACTACACCAACCTTTCGGTCACGGTGAACATCGACAAGTACGGTTCCAACCGCGTCACCGTGCTCGGGAACGTGCAGCGCCCGGGCGTCTTCTATTTCGACAGTACGCCAACGCTGCTCGACGCCGTCTCCCGCGGTGGATTACAGTCCACGGCCTCAAATAAAGATGGTTTGCCCGACCGCGTGATGATCTATCGCGGAAACGATCAGGTGATGGAGATCAATTTACGCCAGCTGCTGAGGAGCGGCAGCGCGATGGCCGATATTCGCCTGCGCCGCAATGATATTGTCTTTGTACCTTCGCAGGCCGACCAGTTTGTGACCGTCCTCGGCGAAGTCAAGAACCCGGGCGCGATTCCGCTGACGTCGGAGTCCACACTACCTTCGGTGCTGGCGCAGGCCGGCGGATTGGCTGAAGGCGCTGGTTCGTCGCCCAATGTGAACATCATTGAGAAGACGAACAATACCACCCGGGTCATTCCCTGGAAGCAGTTAATGACTCCGACCGGGGTCGCCGAAGTCAATCTGCAACCCGGTGACGTCATCATCATTCCAAGAACCGGCTTCTATAAAGCGACTTATGTCCTGCAACGACTCAGCCCGATTACCAGCTTGCTGACGCTCGGCACGCTGGCCGGTCTGCCTTAGATTGCCGGCTCTCAGTCGTGAAACTCCTCGCCGGCGAACGCGGCGCGGAAGATCGGATTTTTCGTAGCACCCGGACCCAAGGAAACGGATTCAATGTATATAACCCCGCGGCATCTCGAACAACCGGCGCCCCCGCCCCCTCCACCCGCACCGCGGCCATCCGCGCCGGCCGGCGGCGGCATCAGGATTAACGTCCTCAGGAGCCTGAAGATCCACGCGATCACAGCCAGCCTGATCGCCATCGTGACCTGCGGCCTCGGAATGGCCGTGTTGCTGCGCCATCGCCCGACCTACTCCGCTACCAGCATCATCTACGTTTCGCCGAACTTCCCCAAGACGCTCACCGATGACCGTGAGCAGCAGTATCAGTACGATACTTATATCCAGGAAGAAATCCACACGGTCACCCGCTATGACGTCATCGCCGACGCGATCAAGAAGCTGCCTCCCGGAACGTGGAGGTTCCCCGGCGAAAGCGAGGAATCCGCCGTCACCCGCCTTCAGGCGTCGCTGGATATTGCCCGCGTCGGTACCACCTATCAGGTCGGGATAACTCTGCATGGCTCTCGCCCGGGCCGTCTGGCTGAAATCATCAACGCCGTCACCAACACCTATATCGAGAAAGCCAAGGACGAGGAGTTTTACGGACGCGATGAGCGTCTGGACACGCTGCGTCAGGAACGGGCGCGCATTCAGTCAGAACTTGATTCGCTGCTCCAGGAACAGGCAAGCATCGCCAAGTCGCTCGGCGTAGCCATCGTGAATGGGCAAGGTTCTGATCCCTTTGACAGTCAGCTCGACAAGATGCGCGGCGATCTGGCCGCCGCTCACGATCAGCGCATTCAGGCTGAAGCCCAGCTCTCGTCCCTCGAAAATGGCGACCCCTCGGCTCCGAACTCCGCGCTGAGCGCCGCTGCCGACGAGATTATCGCAGGCGATCCTCAGCTCACCGCCCTCAAGAGCTCGCTCGGTCAAAAGCGAAGCGAGTTGCTGGGGACGCTCGCCGGGCTCACGCCGAACAACCCGTTGCGCAAACAGACTGAGGAGCAGCTTGCTGAAACCGAAGCCGCTCTGCAGAAGATGCAGACCTCGCTGCGCGCCAAGGCGGCGGCACGCCTGGAGGAGAAGCTGCATTCCGAGGTAAACCGGGCTGCAACTGTGGAGTCCAAACTGCTCCACGATCTGCAGGCGCAGACGCATGCCGCGACCGATGCCACCCCGAAATTCCAGCGCTCCGAAGAGATCAAAGCTGATGTTGACCGCCTGCAGGCGCGCTACAACGCGATTGATGAGCGCATCGGCAACCTTGAGCTCGAAAGCAGTTCGCCCGGCTCCGTGCATCTTTTCCAGCCGGCGCGTCCTCCGCTTGGGCCTGAGCCCAGCAAGACCCATAAGTTCCTGCTGATGCTCTTTCCCGGCTCCATTCTTCTTGGAGTCCTGGCAGCCGTGCTCTTCGACCTGCTCGATCCGCATCTCTACACAGGGGCTGATGTCGAAGCCGTCATGGGCTTCTCGCCGATCGGCGTGCTTCTCGACGATCGCGAGGTCACGCAGCTTGTCTACGATGAATGCGCATTACGCCTGGCAGCGGGCATCGATCATGCAGCCCACTCTGCGGGCGTACGGACTTTCGTAGTCACCGGCGTTACGGCCGGCGCAGGCACGACCACCATCGTGTCGCATCTGGGCAGCACGCTTGCCAAACTGGGCCGCAAGACCCTTACCATCGACTCCTCTGGCAACACCAATCCCGTCGCCTATGCGACCGTCAACCTGACGGAAACCTCCCGCATGACCGAGGTCGGCGGTGACCCGAGCTCGCAGTTGACGACAGGCACGGACCTCCAGTCAACGGTCGTTACTCAGCCTCTGAGCTCCAAAGTCACGCCGCTGGCAACCAGCTTCATGGCCAAGGCTTTCCAGGAACTGACCAACGAATACGACATCGTATTGATCGATGCGGCTCCAATCCTCACCTCGGCTGAAACGGAATATCTGGCGCGCTTTGCCGACGTCACCATCCTGGTAGGCGAATCCGCAAAGACCAGAAAAGCCGATCTGAAGCGCTCTGCCCGTCTGCTTGAAAGGCTCAACGTGAATGGTGTCGCAGTCGTCATCAACAAGGTTGGTCTCCTGCGCGCCGAGAAGAGCCTCAAGCACGATCTCAGCGCGTTTGAAGCGCGCGTTAACAAGATGAATCTGCGCTGGCAGCCGAAATACCAGCGCGCTGGTGCTTCTCCTTTCACTCCCTTCGTTGCCGCTTCTGAAGACATCGTCGATGCCGAAGAAGTTCCAGCAGCAAGAGAGGCCTAACCCAATCCGAAGTCCGGTCATGCATGTCAAAGAACAGCTACAACCCGGAGGCCAGCAGGACCCCCGTCTCTAAGGCGGGGGATGTGCACGTCCCGCCCATGGCCGCGAATGACGGAGACTCCGCAAGCCTCAGAGAGGCTGTAACCCACGCGTGGAAAGAAGTTCTCGGTCTGCCTCGCGTAGGCCTCGACGATAACTTCTTCGAGAGCGGTGGCACTTCGCTGCTGGCCATCACGCTGATTTCACGCATCAACAACGTGCTGCGTCAGATGGATCAGGAAGAGCTGTCAATAGCGGCGATTTTTGAACACCCCACACTGCGGGCCATGACGAGGCTGATCGAAGGCGGGGCTGAGGTGGTAACGGCGCCGTCGCCCATTGTCGCCGGTGAACCACGCAGCCAGACTTTGCCCGCCTCGGCTATCGCCATCATCGGCATGACCGGGCGATTTCCCGGCGCCAACAGTGTCGAAGAGTTTTGGAATAACCTCGCCAACGGCGTTGAGTCGATCACCTTCTTCGACCGCGAACAATTGGACAGCTTCGAGCGCGAGACCGCCAGCCGCTCCGATAACTACGTCGCCGCCCGGCCGATCCTGAGCGACGCCGACAAATTCGACGCCGCCTTCTTCGGCATTTACCCCAAGGAAGCCGCTTACATGGACCCGCAGCACCGGGTCTTCCTCGAATGCGCCTGGGAGGTTCTGGAGCGCGCCGGATACGATCCCGCACACACCACGCAATCGGTCGGTGTCTTCGCCGGCTGCAGCATGAACACCTACTTCATGCGCAATCTGGCCACGGGCCGCGAATTTCTCGAAGACTTCACCGGCGGCTATCAGGTCAGCAACTACGTCACCATGATGGGCAACGACAAGGACTTCCTGCCCACGCGCATCTCCTACAAGCTCAACCTGCGCGGACCGAGCATGACCGTGCAGTCGGCCTGCTCGACGGCCCTGGTTGCCGTCTGCCAGGCGGCACAGAGCCTGCTGACCGGCGGCTGCGATATGGCGCTCGCCGGGGCAGTTTCGATCACCGTCCCGGAGCATCGGGGATACATCCCGCAGGAGGGCGGCCTTGCCTCCCTCGACGGCCACTGCCGGCCATTCGATCACAAGGCCAGCGGTACCGTTTTCGGCTCGGGCTCGGCTGTCGTCTTGCTCAAGCGCCTTGAGGACGCCGTCGCCGACGGCGATCAGGTGCTGGCCGTCATTCGCGGTTTTGCGCTGAATAACGACGGCTCGGTCAAAGTCGGATACACCGCGCCAAGCGTCGACGGACAGGCGCAGGTCATTCAGCGCGCGCAGAAAATGGCCGGCATCACCGCCGACTCCATCACTTATCTTGAAGCCCACGGCACCGGCACGCCGCTGGGCGATCCGATCGAAGTCGCGGGACTGAACAAGGCCTTTCGCGCATCAACCTCGGAGACGAATTTCTGCTCGTTGGGCACAGCGAAGGCCAACGTGGGTCACCTCGATGTCGCCGCCGGAGGCGTGGGGCTCATCAAGACGGTGCTTCAGATCCAGAACCGCGCCATTCCCGGCCTGCTGCACTTCGAAGAGCCCAATCCACATCTCGAGCTGGCCAACAGCCCCTTCTACTTCACCCGCCAGATTGCGCCCTGGGAATCGAATGGGGCGCCGCTGCGCGCGGGGGTGAGCGCCTTCGGCGTCGGCGGCACCAACGCCCATGTCGTCGTCGAAGAGCCGCCACAGATCGAGCCCTCCGATGAGGGCCGCGAGCACCAGCTACTAATCTGGTCGGCAAAGACAGCGGCGGCGGCAAGCGAGCTTACCCAGTCGCTGGCCCAGCATTTCGCGAAGTATCCGGAACAGAACCTGGCCGACGCCGCCTGGACGCTCCAGACGGGCCGCAGTCGCCATCATCTGCGCCGTGCGCTGGTTGCCCCTTCGGCGCAGGGGGCAGCCGAAGCCCTCGGTAGCAACGTCGGAGGCGATGGTGCGGCCATCCTCAAGCAGGACAAGCCCTTCGAGAATCCTTCGATCGTCTTCTGCTTCCCGGGTCAGGGCGTGCAGACGCTCGGCATGGGCCGACGTCTGTACGATTCCGAGCCTGTTTTTCGCGCAGCACTGACGCGCTGCAGCGAGCTGCTTGCTCCCTCGCTCGGCGCCAGCCTGCTCGAGGTGATTTATCCCGCCGAAACCACACCGGATAATCAGACTCGCCTCAACCAGACGCTCTATGCGCAGCCGGCGATCTTCGCCTTTGAATATGCGTTGGCCCAGCTCTGGCTGTCGTGGGGCATTCGTCCCGCGGCGATGGTTGGCCACAGCGTCGGCGAATATGTCGCTGCCTGCCTGGCGGGCGTCTTCTCACTCGAAGATGCGCTGCGCCTGATCGCTGCGCGCTGCCGTCTGATGCAGGATCTGCCCCGTGGTTCGATGCTCGCCGTCCGCAAGGATGAAGCTACAGTCAGACGTCTCATGGAGGGCCATGAGAATCTCGATCTTGCCGCCGCCAACAGCCCGCAGCTTTCCGTTGTCTCCGGGCCGGACGCAGCCATCGATGCCTTCATCACGCAGCTCGATGGGGAAAAGATCGTCAGCCGCAGGCTCGCTACCTCACACGCCTTTCACAGCCGCATGGTCGAACCGGCGCTTACGCCTTTCGCCGAGGTTGTGCGCACCATCGCTTTCGCCGAGCCGTCGATTCCCTACGTTTCAACGCTGACCGGCCACTGGATCACGCTGGCTGAAGTCTCCGAGCCCGAATACTGGACGCGCCAGCTTCGCCGCACCGTGCGCTTTGCCGACGCGGTGCGCGAGCTTCTGCGCACGCCCGAGCGCATCATGCTCGAGGTCGGACCAGCCGAGACGCTGGTCCAGCTCATCCGCCAAACTGCTGGCGCAGGAGCCGGAGCGCCAGCCGTACTTTCGTCGCTTGGTTCCGCCCGCGACAATACGCCAGAAGACAAAGCCGTGCTTTTGGCTCTCGGCTCTCTCTGGATGTACGGGGCCAATCCCGACTGGAGAGCTTTCCACGCCGGCTATCGGCGCAAGCGCGTTCTGCTGCCCACCTATCCTTTTGAACGCCACAGGCACTGGGTTGACGCACCGGCTTCCAAAGCGGCGCCGGCACAGTTGGCCGCGGCTGCACCACCGGCTCTCCTCTCGTTCGATCAAATTCAGGCATCTGTGCCACCTGCTGAGGTTCCATCCATGGCTACACCTGCTTCTGCCGCCCCAAACGACACCATGCTGACCGAGCTCAAGCTTCTCATCACCGATCTGTCCGGCACCGAACTCGGTGACGCCGAACCCGACGCGTCATTCCTCGAGCTTGGTTTCGATTCGCTCTTCCTGACCCAGCTCACGCAAGGCATTCAGAGCAAATTCCGCGTCAAGCTCACTTTCCGTCAGATCATGGAAAGCTATCCCACGCTGGCGTCGCTGGCCGCGCACCTCGACGCGACGGTCGCACCGGAACTGCGCAGCGCGCCTGCGGCGGCTACTCTTCCTGTACAGACTGCTCCTGTTGCTCCGGCGGTTGCGGCACCGGCTCCGCCCCAGGCTGTTCCCGCTCCAAATGCAGCTCCCGTATTCGCGCCAGCCGCTGTCGCCGCTCCGGGATTCTCGGGTTCTTACGAAACTCTCTTCGCCACCCAGATGCAGGCGCTCACCACGCTCTTCCAGCAACAGATGGCCTTTCTTCATGGACAGGTTGCTGCGCCAGCACCTTATGTGCCTGTTGCAGTTACAAATATCCAGGTGCCGGCGCAATTCGTCCCTGTCTCGGTTACAAATACACCGCCGCCTGCTCCGACAGCAGTGCAGCCTCTTTCCGCCGCAACGCCGACAGCCGAGACCAAACCCGCCAAGCCCGCATTCACGCCCTTCAAGCCGCTGCAGCGCGGCGAAACCGGCGGCCTGAATCCCGTACAGGAGAAGTACCTCAAGAATCTCGTCGAGAGCTACAACACCCGCACGGCAGGCTCAAAGCGCTTTACCCAGGAACATCGCAGCACCTTTGCCGATGGCCGCGTCGTCTCGGGCTTCAACGCGCAGACCAAGGAGATCGTCTATCCGTTGGTCGTCAATAAAGCCTCGGGTGCTTATCTCTGGGACAACGACGGCAACCGCTACATCGACATTCTCAACGGCTATGGAGCAATCCTCTACGGCCACTCGCCCGACTTCATCGTTGAGGCCGTCCGCAACCAACTTAATCTCGGCTTTGCCATCGGACCGCAGACGGAGCTCTCCGGCATCTGCGCCGAGTTGGTCAGCGAGCTGACCGGCATGCAGCGCGTCACCTTCTGCAACACCGGCTCGGAAGCGGTCATGGGCGCGATGCGCCTCGCCCGCACTGTCACTGGGCGCAACCTGGTGGTGCTCTTCACGGGCGACTACCACGGCAGCTTCGACGAAGTGCTGGTCAAGGCGGTTGGAAAGCAGCGCTCAATGCCCGTCGCTCCCGGGATCCCGCGCGAGAGCGTCGCCAACATCCTCGTGCTCGACTACGGCTCCCCGGACAGCCTGGAGATCATCCGCCAGCGCGCCGACGAGATCGCCGCTGTGCTCGTCGAGCCGGTCCAGAGCCGTCACCCCGAGCTGCGCCCCGTCGAGTTCCTGCGCGAGGTGCGCAGGATTACCGAGCAGAGCGGATCGTGCCTCATCTTCGACGAAGTTGTCACCGGTTTCCGCACGCACTCCGGAGGCATGCAGGCCCTCTACGATATCCGCGCCGATCTCGCCACGTACGGTAAGGTCGTCGCCGGCGGCCTGCCGGTTGGTGTTCTCGCCGGCAGCCCCACCTACATGGATGCGCTCGACGGCGGAGCCTGGCAGTACGGTGACGATTCCTTCCCGCAGGTCGGCGTGACCTTCTACGCCGGAACCTTCATGCGGCATCCGCTGGCGCTGGCCGCGGTGCGCGCGAGCCTCGAGCACATCAAGGCATCCGGTCCGTCGCTGCAGACCGACCTTGCCGCCAAGGTGTCGTCGCTGGTCTCCGATCTCAATGGCATGTTCCGCGACTTCTCGTATCACACGACGATCGAGACCTTCTCCTCATGGTTCTACATGAGCGCGCCCACCGAGCCCAAGCTGGCACGCCTGCTCTACTACCACCTGCGCGAGAAGGGCATCCACATCCAGGAAGGCTTCCCCTGCTTCCTTACCACGGCGCACACCGATGCCGATCTCGACGTTGTGCGCGAGGCCTTCCGCTCCAGCCTGCGCGAGATGCAGGCTGGCCAGGCGATCGGCCACGCCGCTGCCGTCCTTCCCGCAGTCGATACTATTCCTGCGCCGGCGCAGACAGTGCCCGCTCCCGCGGCAACAGAGCCAGCGCCGCTTCCGGTTCCAGTTGACCGCGACATTCATATCACCGAGCCGCAGCGCGAGATCCTCTTCGGCACGCAGCTCGGCGACGAGGCCAACTGCTCCTTCAACGAAGGCACCTCGCTGCGCCTGAAAGGCTCGCTCGATGAAGCCGCCTTCATTCGCAGCCTCGAAGAGCTCGTCATCCGGCATGAGGCGCTGCGCGCCATCATCTGCGAAGACGGCGAGACGGTGCACATCTCCGCAGAGCTTCCGCTGCCTCTTGAGCGTGACGACCTCTCCGCACTTCCGCCCGCGGATCGCGATGCCAGGCTGAAAGAGGGGATCACCGACCTGGCTTCGACTCCCTTCGACCTGCAACATGGCCCGCTCTTCCATATGCGTCTGGTCCGGCTCGCTCCTGAGGAACACGTTTTCATCTTCAGCGCGCACCACATCATCTTCGATGGATGGTCGACGAACGTCCTCTATTCGGAACTGAGCGAGCTGTACAACGCCGCTGTTTCCGGCAACGCCGCATCGCTGCCTGCGCCACTGAGCTTCAGCCAGTACGCAGCCGATGAGAATGCCCGCCACGCGTCGGAAGAGAACAGTGAGATCGAGACTTACTGGCTCAATGAGTTCAAGACCCTGCCCTCGGTGCTGCAGCTCCCCACCGACCGGCCGCGGCCTGCGATGCGTGGAAACGATGGAGCCACGCGGCGCTTCATCTTCCCACCGGAATTCCTGAAGGCGGTAAAGAAGGCCGGCGCAAAGCAGGGCAGTACGCTCTTCGCGACCCTGCTGGCAGGATTTTCACAGTTGATCCACCGGCTCTCGCAGCAGGACGACGTCGTCATCGGTATCCCCATGGCGGGGCAGTCGCTGCTGGAAAACGGCGGGACGTTGGTCGGCCACTGCGTCAACTTCCTGCCCATCCGCAGCCGCTTTGACGCGACACAGTCGCTCGCCGACTATTTTAAGCAGGCACGCAAAAAGCTGCTCGACGCGCAGGATCACCAGCACTACACCTACGGTACGCTGCTGCGCAAGTTGAAGATCGAGCGCGATTCCTCCCGGCTGCCCCTTGTCGAGGTGCAGTTCAACGTGGAGACCGTTGGCGCTGGGCTCAAGTTCGACGGCCTCGTCGTAGATCTCGCCGCGAACGGCAAGACCCATGTGAACATGGACCTCTTCTTCAACTTTATCGATCGCGGCAACGAGCTTTGGCTCGACTGCGACTACAACACCGGCCTCTTCGATGAGGCAACCATCGAGCGCTGGTGCGGCCACCTTGAAGCCATCCTGCAGGCCTTCATTGAAGATGCCGCCCAGCCCGTGGGTCAGGTCTCCCTGCTTACTGCTGAACAGAAGCAACAGTTGCTCTTCGACTGGAACCGCACCGCGACTGACTACCCGCGTACCAGTTCGATCCAGCGAGTCTTTGAGGACCAGTCCCGGCGTACACCCGAGTCCATCGCCGTCACCTTCGGCGATCAATCCCTCAGCTATACCGAGCTGAACGAGAAGGCCAACCAGCTCGCGCATTTCCTCGAAAAATCGGGCGTCCGCCCAGGCGCGCGCGTGGCCATCTGCCTCGACCGTTCTCTCGAGGTCATCGTCGGCCTGCTGGCCATACTCAAGGCCGGCGCGGCTTATCTGCCGGTCGACGCGAGCTATCCAGGATCACGGCTGAGTTTTCTTATCGAGGACTCGCAGGCACAATGTCTGCTCACGACTCGCGCGATCGCCGCGAAGCTGCCGCAACTCGCAACGAACGTCATCTGTCTCGACGCCGACTGGCCGGCAATCGCCCTGGAGTCAGGACACGATCTTGACTACAACGGCGGAGCGGAAGAGCTGGCTTATGTGATGTACACCTCGGGCTCAACGGGCAATCCCAAGGGCGTGCTGGTGCCTCACCGCGCCGTTCTGCGTCTGGTCAAGAACAACTCCTTCGCGAGTTTCTCGCCGGACGAAATCCTCCTCCAGCTTGCTCCGCTCTCTTTCGACGCTGCCACATTTGAAATCTGGGGCGCGCTGCTCAACGGCGGCCGACTGGTGATCGCTCCGGCTGGCCGCATCACGCCGGAAGACATCGGCGCAATCATTCGCGACTACAAAATCACCACGCTGTGGCTGACCGCGGCGCTCTTCCACCTGATGGTGACCAATCATCTTGAGTCGCTGCGGCCGCTGCGCCAGCTGCTTGCCGGCGGAGATGTGCTCTCTGTTACCCACGTGCGCCGGATACTTGAAGATCTGCCCCACCTGCGGCTCATCAATGGCTATGGCCCGACGGAAAATACGACCTTCACCTGCTGCCACACCATCACGCTTGCCAGCCTGACCTCCGGGACCGTCCCCATTGGCCGCCCCATCAACAACACCCGCATCTACATCGTCGATCCGGCCATGCAGCCGGTTCCGGCAGGTGTGACCGGCGAGCTCTATGCAGCCGGCGATGGCGTGGCCCTCGGATATCTGAATGCTCCAGAGCTTACCGGCGAAAAATTCGTCAGCCACACCTTTGCGCCAGGGCTTACCGAGCGCCTCTACCGCACCGGCGACCTTGCCCGCTACCGCACCGATGGCACAGTCGAATTCCTGGGCCGCGCCGACACCCAGGTGAAGGTCCGCGGCTACCGTATTGAACTGGCCGAGATCGAATACGCCCTGGAACGCTCGCCGCTGGTCCGCGCTGCCGTTGCCTGCGTGCGCACCGACTGGGTCACCGAGCACGACGCTCCCGGCGACAAGCGCCTCGCCGCATACGTGATTCCTGAGCATCCGGGAAACACCTCCGGGATGATCGCCGAGCTCCGCGCCTGGCTGAAGACTCAGCTTCCCGACTACATGCAGCCGGCTGCCGTCATGACCGTCGACGGCTTTCCGCGCACGGTAAACGGCAAAGTGGACCGCCGGGCGCTGCCCGCACCTCAACCGGAACAGCTCATGCGGGAGCGCGCCGTCGTCTATCCCCGCAGCCCCCAGGAAGAAAAGCTTGCTCAAATCTGGGCAAATGTTTTAAACCTAAAGGAGGTTAGCGTAGAAGATAGTATCTTCGAGTTAGGCGGCGACTCTTTAATGATCTTCCGGATCAACACGCTTGCTAACCAGGCAGGTATCCGGATTACAGCCCGGCATATCTTCCAGTACAAGACGATTGCGGCGGTTTGCGCGCAGGTTCAGGAGAACCGCGACGACGTGCCAGCCGAATCGTCCGTTTCTACGATCCAGCCAGTTCCCCGCTCGCTGCATCGCAGACCGCGCACAGTGCTGCAATAACACGATCGTTCCATTGCCGCTCGAATACATTTATCTGCAGGATTATTTCTGGCCCTCTCTCGTATGGTTCGCCCGGATAGTGTTGGTACGGTACAAAACGTGAAGCCTGATGACCCGGCCGTGACCGATACCACGGCGTCCGCTGATCAGTCGCTGGACGGTGTTTACGTCTTTCCCGCAGGGCTCGAGCAAAGCCGCTACTGGCTGCTCGACCAGCTGGCAGGCGCGTCAACGGCCTCCAATATGGCTGTTGCCTTCCGGCTCGAAGGTCTCGTGCAGGATGACACCGCCGAGGACTGCGTGCGCGCTCTGGTGCTCCGCCACGAGGCGCTCCGCACCACATTCCGGATGATCGATGGGGCGCTTTCGCAGATCATCTCCGAGGAAGCCTCCTATAGCTTCAACGTCTCCGATCTGCGCGAACTGCCGGAGTCAGAGCGTGCCCAACGTGCTGAGGAACTTATCCGCGAACACAGCCGGATCCAGATCGACCTCGCCGCGGGGCCGCAATTCTTCGTTCATCTGATTCACGTCACCGGGAGCGACCACTTCCTGGCATTTACGGTCCACCACATCGCCTGCGACGGCTGGTCGAACGGCATCCTGATCCGTGATTTCGCCACTTTTTATGCGGCAGCGGTTGAGAGGCATGTGCCATCCCTGCCTGAACTTCCGTTTCAATTTGCCGACTTCACCGTGTGGCAGCAGAACTGGCTGGAAAGTGATGCCGCACGCTCGGCGCTGGCCTTCTGGAAGGAGCACATCCGCCGGGAGATGCCCGCGGTTTCCCTGCCCACCGATTTTCCACGCACAGCCCAGAAGAGCGCCCCGGGAAATATCGAGGGCCGGTTGCTCTCGCCGGCACTTACCGCGCGGCTCAAGGCGTACTGCCGCCAGCATGACGCGACGATGCACCAGGTATTGCTGGCCGCTTTCGAAGCCCTGATCTCGCGCTACACCGGGCAGACCCAATTTCTCCTCGGCTCGACCATCGCCAACCGCACGCAGCCGGGGATGGAGAACGTCATCGGCCGCTTCGCACATCCACAGGTCATCCTGGCGGATGTGCACGGCAATCCTGGATACCGAGAGCTGCTTGGCCGGGTCATCGACTGGAGCGGGAAGTCGTATGCCCACCAGGACCTGCCCTTCTCACGCCTGACTGAGGAATTTCAAATCGACCAGGCGGGAGCCACCTCGCAATTTCTTCAGGTGTACTTCGTCTATCAGAAGGCCTTCATGCAGCCGCAGAGCGCCGGCGAGCTGCGCATAACCCCGCGGCCTTCGGTGAGCGGCGGCGTCAACTTCGACATGCTGGTCAGTATCGTGGAGCGGAACGAAGGCCCACGGCTGCAGATCGAGTACAACACGCTCCTCTTCGAGCGGGAACGTATCCTCCGCCTTCTGGATCAGTACACGCGCATTCTTGAAGCGGTCATGGACGATGACACGCTTCGCATCTCTGCGCTGCCCCTCCTCTCCTCTGAAGAGCAATCGGCGTTGAACGCCGAAGGGGTGAGATTGGCGGCCGTCGTCGAATCCGACGGGGCGTTCGAGAGCCACTCCCTTGCCGAAGTCTTCGACCTGCATGCGCAGGCCCATGGCGAATCGCCTGCGGTCATCCTCGGTGAATCCCGCATAAGCTGGAATTCTCTGCGCACGCGCAGCATCAGCTTTGCCGCCGCCCTGAAGAGCCGGGGATTGCGCGCCGGTCAGCTCCTGGCTCTGCGTCTCGAGCCAAACGGCGATTCCGCAGCTGCAGCCATCGCCGCTTTACGTCTCGGGGCCGTGGTGCTGCCCGTGCCGGCCAGCGTCAGCTCGGCGGAATGGCAGAAGTTCCAGACTGAGCTCCAGCCGACGCTCTGCCTCGCCGGAGGCAGCTTTGCTGCGAAGTTTTCCTCGGTAATTGCTTTCGAACAGCTGGACAGCTCTGCGACGTTGGATCGTCCCATTTCCGACCCGCCTTCTCCGGCGGATATCGCGTGGCTGGGGATAAAGATCCATAAAGATGATCGTTATGACGTCATTCCCCAATCGCACGCCGCAACGGTAAGAAGCCTTCGAGGTGCAGCCAAGGCACTCGGCCTTGAGACCGGCGACTGTGTCTTCGTCTCGCCGGCCAGCGATGCCTCGCCGCTCGCCGCAACGGACGCTTTTGTGGATCTGCTTCTTCCCCTGCTCTCCGGCGCGACGATCGTCTATCCCAGCGCCACCAAAACGGAACCATTGAGCTCGATCTTCGATCGCGAGCAGATCTCCTTCGCCCTGGCAACGCCGGCAGAGTGGTCTCATCTCCTCGACACATGGCCGGGTGACCGCAGAATCCATCTCATCTCCCGCGGAGCCCGTCTGTCTCCCGTAATTACCGGCAAACTGGCAAAGTCCCGTTGCCGAATCTGGTCAATGATCTCCGCCGCTGCGACCGGGGGGCCCTTTTCGATAGCGCGCCTCGACGCGTCGCACCAGCCACGCCAGTGGCCACTTGCCGCAATGCCCGGCGATGTGCTCAGCATTCTCGATGAATCGGGCGCTTCAGCCCCGTTCGCTGTGCCCGGCGAGCTCATCGTCAGCCGTGCAGCCACTCAACTTCAGACCGGCTATGCCGCCAGCTACTCACCTGGTCGCGGATTCGAAGCGCACGACCTGCTTGATCGCTCGACCAGCCTTCATGGACACCGCCTGCGCTTCCAGGAGCTGGAGGACCTGCTGCTGCAGGAGCCCTCCGTTGCGCTCGCCGAAGTCGCTGTTCAACCCGACCTCAACGGCACGGCTACGCTTGTCGCTTATGTCGCAAGCCGCAATGGAGAGGCGCCTTCCATCGCTGCAATCCGTGCCCACCTCAAGGCCACCGCTCCACAGCATCTGGCCGCGGCAGAGATCATCCCCGTCGTGTCGATTCCACGCCGGCTCGATGGATCAGCCGATCACGCCGTGCTTCCTGTGCCCGGTTCCTCACCGCAGGCCCCCGTCGAAGACAGCGGCTATGTTCCGCCGCGCGATGAGCTTGAAATCACCCTGGTCTCGATCTGGGAAACGGTTCTGGGCGTGCGCGGTATCGGTATCCGCACGAATTTCTTCACGCTTGGCGGCTATTCGCTCATGATCGTCCGGCTCTTTGCGAATATCAACCGGACGCTCTCGCAGTCGCTGCCCATCACCACGATCTTCAACGCGCCTACCATCGAGCAACTTGCCGATATCATCCGTGGCCGCACGCTTTACTCGCCGCTGGTCCCCGTGCAGACCAAGGGCTCAAAGCCTCCCTTTTTCCTGATTCACTCCTACCTGCTCTACGGGGGATTGCCTGCGGTACTGGGCGAGGACCGCCCCTTCTACGGTCTGCGCGAGCTCAACCAGTCGATGACCATGGACGAGCGCGTGGTCTCCTATGCCAGGGAGATTCGCGCCGTCCAGCCTCAAGGACCCTACTACATCGGCGGATGGTGCGCTGCCGGACCGCTGGCCGTCGAAACCGCAAGAGAGCTGATCAAGACCGGCGGGGACGTGGCCACCGTCACCCTCTTCGACTCCTGGCGCCCGGGATACGCCGCCGAGCTCGCCGTTCAGCAAAAGCATCTGCCAGAAATGACACGGAGCGCTCGCCTCAACAGAAAATTCCGCTTCCACCGCGGAAAGCTGCAACCCTTGTCGACACGTGGCAAACTGAAATACGCTTGGAATGCCGTCAAGCAGAAGGTGGCATCCACGCGCGGCAGGATCTATCTGAAGCACTGGGCCTTTGCGCAGCGGCTCTTTCAATCCCTGGGGCTGCCCTTGCCGCACTTTATGCACAATGTGAGCCTTCAGACCTTCGAGGCCATTCGCTCCTACCATGGCGAGGCTTTTCCGGGACGCATTACGCTCATCCGCGCCACCGATGCGATCTACATTCCCGGGGCAGAGCCCGGATGTGGCTGGAGCGCCATTGCCGGCAAGGGAGTCGACGTTCATTGGGCACCCGGCAACCATGAGACGATGTTCATCGAACCGAATCTCGGCGTTGTGGGCGATATCGTACGCAAGAGCCTCGAAAATACCCAGCCTTTGAACGCCTGATTCATCCCATCATGGGCGATCTTCACCCAGCGGGCGATCACCCCGCCATCGGCAGCCGACTTGAAAGAGATGAGCTCCACGTCTGGAAACTTGCGCCCGAGCCGGCCGCCAATCTCGACACCTACTCCGGGCTTCTCAGTCGCGAGGAACAGGAGCGCTCGACTCGCTTTCTCTTCCCTCACCTCAGGCGAAACTTCATCGTCGATCATGCCCGGCTCAGGCTGATCCTGGGCGCTTACGCCGGGCGCGCTCCTGAAAGCCTGACCTTTGCTGTCAACGAATACGGCAAACCTGAACTCACGGACGGGGCTGACACGCTGCGCTTCAACCTCTCCCACACCGAGGGACGCAGTGCGGTTGCGGTCTGTCTTGATTCACCGGTCGGCATCGACGTGGAAGCCGTGCGACCCATGGATGACTGGGAAGGTATCGCGCAATCGCACTTTTCGGCTCGCGAAATTGCCGCCCTGCACGCCACCGCCGAATCCGACCGGCAGCATGCCTTCTTCCGCTGCTGGACCCGCAAGGAAGCCTTTCTGAAGGCACACGGCTTTGGCCTTTCCATACCGCTCGATTCTTTCGCCGTCAGCCTCGCCCGCGAAACCGCGCCTGCTCTTCTCGAATGCACCTGGGACCCGCAGGTAACCAGCCGCTGGTCGCTCCTCTCCCTCGATCTGGGAGAGGAATTCGCCGGAGCTCTGGCCATCCCGCGAGACGACTGGAAGGTTCGTTTTTTCGACTGGGCGAGATAATCGGCAGGCAAGCTCCCGCAGAAGCGCCAGCTGCGAATCAGGCGGCCTTGTCTCCGATTCCGGCCTTCAGAATCCCAAGGCTGGTCATAAGGCAGGCCGCCGCCCACAGAAAGCTGATGACCATCATCAGCCCGACCCGGTAATAGAGGATCGAATCGGTGACGTGGAGAGAGATCACTTCCGTCATCCAGCAACCTGCCGAAAGCAGCGTTCCCTCGACTGCCCAGACTGCTCCGGGAAATGGACGAAGCCGGCGGCGCGCGGCTACCGCCGCTCCGCACAGAACCAATGCAAGCACAGCCAGCGTAAAAACCTGGGGCCAGTGGCGCACCTCATACCAATGACCGGCAACGGCCTGGCTGCGCAGCCAGTCATACAGCCTCCATCGCCAGTCAAAGGCAATATCCAGCAGGAGCGCGACCTGGATCAGCCCCAGCCCAGCGGCGAGGCGCGACAGGCGCAAGTCTGCAACTCTGATCGCCGTCACTCCACATGAAATGGATGCAACAAGATAGGACCCTATTCCCGCAGCCTTTACTGGGTTGAGCCACTCGGCAGCCGTTCTCGTGTCCATAACCCTTCCCTTATAGTAGGTTTACTGAACGAGGGCCCAAAGTGATTCTCCCCCCTTTGCTGGCGTTCTTTGCGTGGATTCCCCTGTCGCTTGTCTTCTTCCGGCGATATCCCATCCGTGTTGCTATTCTCCTGAATTTCCTCGGAGGCTGGGCTCTGTTGCCGATGGCCAGGTTCAAGGGCGATCCCTCGCCATTCTGGATCCTCGGCAACAGCCTGCACACGGAATTCTTTCTCACCAAGGCCACGGTTACCGGCCTGTGCGGTCTGCTCGGGGTTCTGCTCTTCGACCGCGAAGCTTTTCGCAGATTCCGGCTCACCTTCTGGGACTTGCCCATGCTGATGTGGTGCATCGTCCCGCTGCTCTCCGGCATTGCGAACGCTGAATTCTTCGCTGCCGGCGCCGCGGGCGAGGTCTACCAACTGCTTGCGTGGGGTGTGCCGTGGCTCCTGGGCCGTCTCTACTTCTCTGATACGGCCTCGCTTCGCCTGG
>Ga0335075_10000783_pt1 | contig 53908 bp, 41 predicted proteins | sample Lox_Sample_24_FD_206723 | JGI IMG/M metagenome (GOLD analysis project Ga0335075, IMG submission 206723) | Soil microbial communities from Loxahatchee National Wildlife Refuge, Florida, United States - Lox_Sample_2.4 | ecosystem: Environmental > Terrestrial > Soil > Wetlands | place: USA... | reverse complement strand
CCCTGGCCAACGTGCTGGACTACCGGTCCTGGCACGCATTCGAGCTGCTGCTGATCCAGCCGCGCGAGCCCGAGGCCCGGCTGACCCGCGCCAAGCACTCGGTGATGTCCGGCGGGGAGAAGTCGGCCGCGATCCACCTGCCGCTGTTCGCTGCCGCCAACGCGCTGTACTCATCGGCCAAGGACCACTGCCCGCGGATGATCGCGCTCGATGAGGCGTTCGTGGGCATCGACGAGCGGTACAAGCCCGACCTGTTCGGATTGGCAGTCAAATTCGATCTGGACCTGTTCATGACCGGTCACGACCTGTGGGTGACGACGGCCACGGTGCCGATGATCGCTCACTACGACATGTACCACGACAAGACCACGCGCACCGTTTCCTCGCTGCTCATGCTCTGGGACGGCGAGCAGCTCATCGACACCTCGGCGGGCTTCGCGGACAACGACGCCCTGGTGGCGCGGCTGCTCGGGCTCCAGCCGACCCGGCACGCGCCGCTCGGCGCGGACGAGACGCTGTACGCGGCGGCCGCTGGCGGTCCGTCCGCCGACCAGGACCAGGACCAGGACCAGGACGAGGACGACCGCGACGACGAGGACGAAGCCGAAGACGTCGGCGCCGCCGGATACACCCTCGGGTACGGCAGCGGGACGGCCGGCGGGTGACGGCCAGAGCCGGCTCGCCGTACCGCGCACCGGAGTACGAGCGGCTGCTCGTCGCGGCGCGCCGATCGCTGGAGCGCACCGGCGGCGAGCTGACCGGGACGATCAGCCTCACGGGCCCCAGCGACGCCGAACGCAAAGCGATCATCGGGCTCACCGGGCAGTACCGGGACCCGCGGGCGGCCCAGATCGGCGTGCGCCTCGCCGACCTGGACCGCGCGGTCCGGGAGGCCACCGGCCGTGGCCTGCCCGAGCTGCTGACCGAGATCGGCGGTCCGCTCCGCAACCGCCCGGCGGAGCGCAGCGCGCTCGCGTCGGCGCGCGACGCCGCCGTCGCGGCCGCGCAAGCCAGCCCGCTGCACGCCGTGTGCGACTGGTACCGGGACTGGCTCGCGGAGATCGCGGCGGACGGCAGCCTGACCAGGCTGGTCGGGCAGGGCGAGCAGGCGCGGCTCGGTCAGGCGATGCGGGTGCTCGAGCACCTGGACGGGCGCGCGGGCGCACCCGTCCTGCTGCCCGAGCTTGCCGCCGACGTCACCGGCGACACCAAGGCGCTGAACCAGGGAACGGTGCTGTCCACGCTCGTGCTGCGCGCGCTGGCGATCAAGACCGGGCTGGGCCGGCCCCGCGGCGCCGAGGAGCGACGCGGGCTGTGGGAGGCGGCAGACGTCGTGGTCGACGACCTGGCCAGCCGGGTGCTCGTGCTGAACATCCCGGCCGAGGGCCGCGGGCTGGCCGAGTGGCTGGCCGGGGCGGCCCGGCTCGGGGTTCCGTTCTACGTCACCCTGCACCAGCTCATGACGCTGCCGCCGCGGATCGCCGGCGCGGTCGTGCACGTGTGCGAGAACCCCGCCGTCCTGCGCCGGGCCGCCGCCGGGCTCGGGGCCGGGTCGGCGCCGCTGATGTGCACGGAGGGACGGCCGTCCACGGCGTTTCACCAGCTCGCGGCCGCCGTGACCGACGGCGGCGGCCGGCTTTGCTACCACGGGGACTTCGACTGGCCGGGGCTCGCGATCGCGAACTCGGTCATGCGCCGCCACGGGGCCGGGCCGTGGCGGATGTCCGCCGCCGACTACCTCGCCGGCGTGCGCGCCGACGACGAGCACGTCCGGCTGACAGGGACGCCGCAGCCCACGCCGTGGGACCCGGAACTCGGCCAGGTCATGGCCACGACGGGGCGCGCACTGTACGAGGAGAGCGTGGCGGACGCCCTGATCGCCGACCTTTCACGGCAGGGCTGAACTCAGCAGAACGGCACCATGATGCCGCACCGCCGGGCCGCCGGTAATCAGGCCGTCACGTTCAGCCCGCGGCCGGCCATGACAAAGAGGTGGCGGACGGTACGGCCATTTTGGGCTGGCCGGGATTACCGTGCGTCGGTAGCGTGATGCCCAGTCGCCGTTCAGCCCAAGGGGACACCGATGGCGGACACCGGGATAGTGGCCTCGTACTGGACGGTGTCCGGGCCGGCTGAGCCAGCCGTCGGCCGGGAGTGGAGCCTGTTCGGCTGGCCGGAGCGGTGCCGCGAGGCCGCCAGGGCCGGCTTCGCCGGCCTCGGCCTGTGGCACGCCGACATCGAGCACCTGCTGGAGAGCCGCTCGCTCGCGGAGCTGAGCAAGATCTTCGCGGACGCGGGGCTCAGCTGCTTCGAAGCCGAGTTCCTGACCGACTTCTTCGCCGACCCCGCCGATCCCGCGCGGGTGGAGTCGGACCGGCGGCGCAGGCTGCTCTTCGACACGGCCGCGGCCTTCGGCGCGCACCACATCAAGGTCGGCAACCTGCTCGGCAGGCCGCGCGAGCTTGACCTGGTCACCGAGGCGTTCGCCGAGCTGTGCCAGGACATGGCGGCCAACACCGACGCGCAGGTCGCCTACGAGTTCATGCCGTTCGACGCCAACGTGCGCACCCTCGACGCCGCGCTGCGCCTGGTCGAGGGCGCGGCACAGCCCAACGGCGGCCTGGCGATCGACACCTGGCACATGGCCAAGCTCGGCATCGTCCCCGCCGAGCTCCGCCGCGTCCCGCCGCAGTACCTCTCCTGGGTCGAGCTGTCCGACGGGCAGCTGGCGGACATGCCCGACCTGGGCTACGAGACGCTTAACCACCGCAAGCTGCCCGGCGAGGGCGAGTTCGACATGGCCGGCTATGTCGCCGCCGTCAGGGCGGCCGGCTACCGCGGGCCGTGGGGCGTCGAGGTGATCTCGGCGGAGCAGCGCGGCCTGCCGATCGATGCGGAGTTCCGGCGGGCTTTCGAGACAACCGCGGCGCTGCTGCGCGACGACCAGAGGCGACCGGATGGACCAGCCCGCCCGGGCAGAAGGAGGACCAGATGACCGAACCGGACAGCAGCCGGCTGGTCTGGATGTACCGGCAGATGCTGCGGATCCGCGAGTTCGAAGAGCGGGTCAAGCGGTCGTTCGACGAGCACCCTGGCGTGATCCGGGGCCACACCCACCTGGCTGACGGCGCGGAGGCGTCGATCGTCGGCTCGGTGGCCGCCATGCGGCCCGGCGACCAGCTGCTCGCGACCTACCGCTGCCACGGGTATCCGATCGCGCTTGGGACCGATCCCAAGGCGATCATGGCCGAGATCTACGGGCGCGCGGACGGGCTGTGCGGCGGCTATGGCGGCTCCATGCACCTGTGCGACCCCGACCGCGGCTTCCTCGGCACGTCCGGCATCGTCGGCCAGGGCATCCCGCACGCCACCGGCGCCGCCTACGCGGCCCAGATCCGCGGCCAGGGCCAGGTGGTGCTGTGCTTCTTCGGCGACGGGGCCAGCAAGCAGGGCGCGTTCGCCGAGTCGCTGAACATCGCCTCGCTGTGGAAGCTGCCGGTCGTGTACGTGCTGGAGAACAACTCCTACAACGTGGTCACCCGGGTGGAGCAGGAGGACGCCAACGCCGCCGCCGGCGACCCGCTCTCGGTCAAGGCCCGGGCGTTCAGCATGCCCGGCGTCACGGTGGACGGCAAGGACCCGGTGGCGGTGCACGACGCGGTGGCCGAGGCGGCGGCACGGGCCCGTGACGGCGGGGGCCCGACGCTGGTGGAGTCCCTGGTCTACCGGCTCAGCGCGCACGGCAACATCATCGCGCCGCCCGGCGTGCCGCTGCACTTCCCCGAGCACGAGGCGGTCGAGGTGTTCGGCAACCTTGCGGAGTACGAGGCGGCCAAGCGCAACGACCCCGTGCCCGCCTTCCGCGGCCGTCTCGTCACCCAGGACGTGCTCGCGCCCGCGGCGGCCGACCAGATCGGCGCGGAGGTGCGCGAGGAGATGCAGGCGGCGGTCGAGTTCGCGCTGGCCAGCCCGTACCCAGCGGCTGAGGCCGCGGTCAACTACGTGTACGCCTAGGGAGGCGGATCGTCATGGCGAGGGAACTCCCCTACATCGCGGCCATCAACGAAGCCATCCACCTGGAGATGGCCCGCGACGAGACGGTGCTCTATTACGGGCAGAACATCGCCACCACCGAGAACGACGAGTTCGTCAAGGCGTTCGGCCACGAGCGGGTCCGGGTGACCCCGATCTCGGAAACCGCCGAGATCGGCATGGCGGTCGGCGCCGCGCTGGCCGGCTACCGGCCGGTGGTCGAGCTGTACATGGCCGAGTTCATGCTGGTCGCGATGGACCAGGTGGTCAACGAGGCGCCGCGGATGCGGTACATGAGCGGCGGCAAGGTGAGCGTGCCGCTCGTGCTGAAGGCCGGTTACGGGTTCACCGCCGGCTGGTCGGGCCAGCACACCGGCTCGATCTACAGCATGTTCACCGGCGTGCCTGGCCTGAAGGTGGCGCTGCCGGCCACCGCGGCGGACGCGAAGGGCCTGATGGCCACCGCGATCAGGGACGACAACCCGGTCTGCTTCTTCCACCACTACCTGCTGACGCTGGAGCCAGGGGACGTACCCGAGGGCGAGTACCTGGTGCCGTTCGGGCAGGCGGCGATCCGGCGGTCCGGGACGGACGTGACGATCGTCGCCACGGGCTGGATGGTCGGCAAGGCGCTGGCCGTGGCGGAATCGCTGGCCGCCGAGGGCATCGAGGCCGAGGTGATCGACCCGCGCACGCTGCAACCGCTGGACACCGAGACGATCCTCGCCTCGGTCGCGAGGACCGGTCACGTCGTGCTCGTCGACCAGGCCACCCGGCACGGCTCGGCGGCCGCGATCATCGCGGCCGAGATCGCCGAGCACGGCTTTCCCTCCCTCAAGGCCCCGGTCACGCAGGTGACCGCGCTCGATGCGACGGTTCCCTACAGCGAGCCGATGGAGGCGTACGTGCTGCCCGACGAGGCGAAGATCGCGGCGGCGGTGCGCGGCGTGCTCGGCACCGCTCCGGTCCCGGCCGGCTGACCAGGACAGCCGACCCTGCGGCCCACGGTCACGGTTCCTGGGTGAGCTGTGTGCCGGCCCGGTCGGCGCTGGCGCTCTGCAGGCGTGCGGTCCACCGCTGCTCGATGTGGGCGTATCGCCAGATGAAGATGGCGACGGCCCAGGTGACGATGAACATGCCGACGATGACGAACCCGGCGGTGTTGATGTTGAAGTTGTACATGAAGCCCCAGAAGCCGCTGGTCTGGCTGACGCCGTGGACCTCCAGGGGGACCAGGCTGAGGGTTTCGATGCCGCCGATGAAGAAGCAGATCGCGACCGACAGGCCGGTGATGGCCAGGTTGTAGTAGACCTTGCGGACGGGGTTGAAGAACGCCCAGCCGTAGGCGAGGTTCATGAACAGGCCGTCGGAGGTGTCCATCATGCTCATCCCCGCGGTGAACAGGACCGGCAGGGCGAGGATGGCCTGCCACGGGATGTGCTCGGAGGCCAGCAGCGCGGTGGTGGTCAGCAGTGCTACCTCGGTGGCCGTGTCGAAGCCCATGCCGAACACGACCCCGACCGGGTACATCTGCCATTCCTTGTCGATCGCATTCATCCACCGGCCGAAGAAGCGGTAGAAGAAGCCGCGCTTTTCCAGTTGCCGCTCGAGCTCGGCCTCGTCGTACTCGCCGCGGCGCATGGACCGGAAAACCCGCACGATGCCCGCGAGGATGACCAGGTTGAGCAGGCCGATCAGGAACAGGAACGCCGCGGACACGATCGTGCCGAAGGTGCCGCCGAAGGACTCCAGCGAGGAGCTTGAATGCGTGACCGCGGGCAGCACGGTCTTCTCGGCGATGATGATCCCCACACCGATGGCGACCACGATCGTGGAATGGCCGAGGGAGAAGAAGTAGCCGAACCCGAACGGCCGCGGCTTGTCCGTGCCCTGGCGCTGGCCCATCGCCTTGCGCGTGGTGTTGTCGATCGCGGAGATGTGGTCGGCGTCGAACGCGTGCCGCAGCCCGAGCGTGTACGCGGTGACGGACAGCCCGACGCCGAAAAGCTTGTAGTGCGCCGGCAGCACGTAGACGATGAACACGAAGAACCCCAGCGCGTGCAGCAGCAGGATCGACCCGTACATGCCGATCACCCGCCGGCGCTCCAGCGGGCTCATCGACGTGAACGACTCGCGGATCATCGTGCCCATGCCGGGCTTGCTGGTAGCGGTAACAGCGGACACGAGGCACCCTCCGGTCGGCGCGGCACGAATGCTGCCTGCCTGCACGCTAAACCTAACTGCAAATGAGTTGCAAGTACTCATCCTATGCATCTGCTGCCGGAGCGCCCCATGGCGGGTTTGACCTGGAGCGCGCGATCACCCGTCAGCGGTACAGTGCGCACCCGCCGCGCTACGACTACACGCTGACCGAGGCCGGCCAGGCTCTCCTGCCAGTCTTGCGCGGCCTGCGCCGGTGGGGCGAGAAACATGCCCCGCGCCGCTACTGATGGGGCGCCTCGCGGCGCACGGCTTGGGCTCGGCTGGCCCCAGCGCCGAGCTTGGCGAAGCAGTTCCGGATCACCTGCTGGGCCGGGCGGTCAAGGAACGTCAGCCGGTCGGACTCGAAGGGCTTCGGATGCGCGGGATCCGCGTCGAAGTTGACCTCCCACCAGTAGATCCCTCCGCCGAGTTGCTCAGCCGAGACGGCGTTGCACGCCGCCTGGAACCAGGCGGCCTGGACGTGGGTGTCGATGGGCGCGTTCATTCCACTGAGCCAGGCCCAGGGATCCTGATACGACCCGGCAACCGCCTCGATGCCGATCTCGCTCAGGGTCAGTTCCCGGCGCACCGACAGCGGGTGGGCTCCCAGCCACGCATCCCAGGACTGGGTCAGGGTGGCTACCGACGCGCTGGCGGGGAGGTTGAACTCCGGGTAGGCGTCGACGTCGTGGCTCGCCACCGGCGGGTTCGCGGTGCCCCACTCGAACTCGTCGTAGTTCTCGTCGTAGGCCAGCTGGCCGGTGTAGACGGACCTGAGCGAGCGGATGAGGCCGGTCCACTGCGAGGCGCCTTCGAGCGAGTCGAGCTCGGTGCCCAGCACGAAGGTCGCCGCGTGGCCTGCCTGCGCCGCGGCGACGTAGGGCAGCAGCAGCTTTTCGTAGCTACGGAACCAGGCCGCCCGATTCTGCGGCGCGATCGAACCGCGCCAGCCGTGCACGTTCTGCGTGACCAGCGAATTTTCGTTGAGCACCGGCCGCAGCGTGACGCGGATGTGGGCCTTTGCCGCGACGGAGAGGAAGATCTCGATATGGCGAGAACTCGGCGTAACGTTCGGATTGGCATAGACCGAGTTTGAGGTCAGGCCGGAGGTAAAGAACGGGAAGGTGACCGCTACCGAGTTCGCGTTCAGGCTGATCGCGTAGTCGATGATCCGCTGAGCCTTTGCCCGGATCACGGCGTCGGATGAGTCGCTGCGGTTAGCCGTCCAGTACACCTGGATGCCGAGCTGCCGCATGCCCGGGTGCCACGGATTCCGCACCGTGTCGCCGACCGCGGGGGCCGCGTGCTTCGACCCCGGCCACCACACCGGCCGGCTCGGGACCGAGCACGCCGCCACGAGCATGACCAGGAGAACCGTGGCGCCCCGCAGGATCGGGGCCAGGCGGCTGCGCTTGGTCATGACGGCTTCGCGATGACGGTGAACTTGTTCTCGACGCGGCGGGCGAACTTCACGAACCCGCGCAGCCCGCCGAAGCCCTCCATCAGCCCGAACACCGGGATCAGCAGGATCACGGCCCAGGGCTCCCACCACCTGCGCCGGCCGCTGGCGGATACTCCGGCATTGAGCCGGAGGCCCTCCCAGTACATCCAGATCACGTACGCCATGTTGAGCGCCCAGAGCGGGACGACGAAGAGCGTCACCGGAGATGTGCAGCCGTGCGCGACCAGGATCGCGACCAGCATGACGATGCCGACGTTCTGGATCGGGCCGGCTATCCACGACATCACCGAATACCCGAGGAGCAGCCGGTTCCGCAGCTGCAGCGACCGGTTGAAGACCAGGGCCGCCAGGCCCCAGCACCAGCGCTCGCGCTGGCGGAGGAAATCGCGGAGGCTGGCGGGCGATGCGCCGTACGACCGCCCGCCGAACCAGGCGCTCCGGCCCTTGTAGCGAGCGCTGAAGATCAGCGCGAACTGGGCGTCCTCGACGATGCTCCGGGGGCCGAAATCCCAGCCTATCGTCGCCTCGATCGAGGCCCGCACCAGCAGCAGCTCGCCATGCAGGCCGGCCCGCGGCGTGCCGGTGCCGGTGAAGGCGGAGAAGCGCGCCACGTCTTCGGCGGGCCGGGCCGAGTCCGCGAGCCAGGTGAGCCTGTTCATCGCGTACTCGCGCGGGTAGGTCAGGATGCCCTGAGCCATGTGCTTGGCATCGGGGCCGGCGTGAAACTGCTCCTCGATGAACCGCGCCATGGCCAGGGCGGTATCGGGGCCCACGCCGGTGTCGTCGTCCATGTGCAGGACCCACACGTCGTCGCGGTCCTCGTGCTCGCGGATGCGCAGCTCATGCGAATAGTGGCTAGCGCGAGCCTTGAACCTCGTCCCGTTGGGAGTCCGGTACCACGCCGGCACCGTGACCAGCCGGATCAGTTCGCTTCCGGCGGCCAGCTTGGCGATCTGCTCTGTTGCCTCGCACCCCTCGTCGATGACGATGTCGATCCTGAGCCCGGGAAAGCACGCCGGGAGGTAGGCGATGTAGGACAGAACCGAGCGCTCGAGCGCTGGATAGGTGTCGTCCCGGCCGATGGTCGTAAGGACAACGACCAGGAAATCCCCGCTTCTCGTCAGCCCGTGGCCAGACCATCGGGCCTCTGACCTGCGCAGTGCCTTCCGGGTCCGCCGTATGCCCGAGATGCCGATGAACGAGGTCAGGACCGGCCAGGTCCACAGCACCGTGAGTGGCCAGGCAAGCACGCCGGCCAGCGGTGCGGTGAACCAGCCGACAGCCAGCACATCGACCAGGAAGGCGAGAACCAGCGGCCAGTACGCCGGCCTCCAGCGCGCAAGCCTGCGGTGCAGTTCCCGCGCCCGCCGCGGGCCGAACGAGGTCAGCGCGGCCCGGAAGTGCGCCGCGTTCTCGGAGCGGCTTGGCTCGCACAGCGCCGTCACCGGATCTTCGTGCAGCCACTGTTCCTCCGGCAACTGGGGAGAGCGCTCGCTGGCGATGACCTCACCGCCGCCCGCCCCGCTGGTGCCCGGCGACCGTGATTCTGCCAGCGCTTCCCGGCGCGCACGCCGGGCGACCCAATCCGGACGCATAGATGTCGGTTCTCCCCTGCTCGCTGGGCTACGTCGGTCAAGGGTGATTCGCGAAGTGGCGGCGCAACGGGCAGCCGCCGGGCGGCGGCGACCCCGGCCACCGGCCTGTCTGGGGGGAGGTCCACCACGGGGCCTGTCAGAACGTCCCGGTCCATGGACTAGATCGGGCTGATCTGGGTGGGCTGGCGGCCGCTCGTGACCATCGCGCGGTTCCCTAGCGTCGGCAGATGACCAGCCCGCGGGTCGCCGATAGGCCTGCATGTCATGGGTTTCTCCTTGTCACTGGCCGGGCTGTGGCAAGGCCGGGTTTTGGGTGGCCGACGGGTTTACGTGACGATCACGCCTTTCCTTCCGGGTGCCAGGGTCTGCTCAGGTCTGGCCGGGGCGCTCCAAGATCACCCGCCGTCGGCCGCTACCCCTTCACCGTAGGTAACGGCCTGGGAGCTGCCATCACGGCAAGTGACCATCTTGACCCGCTATGCAGACCAGCCCGCCTGGTTAAAGCGCGCCGATCTGAAGCAAACGCGGCATCACGGGCGGTTAACCGCTCCTCAGCCCCGGCCACACCAGGGCCAGCACATGGTCGGCAGCGGCCTGGCCCAGCGGGCCGTGCCCGACGAGCAGGCGAAGCCATAGCGGTGCGTAGAGGACGTCGATCGCGTCATCGATGTCCAGGTCGGGTCGCAGTTCGCCGGTGGCGATCCCCCTGGCCAGGGTGGCTGCGGCCCGGGACCGGCGGTGAGCGAAGAACCGGTCGCGGAAGTCCCTGGCGAGATCGGGGTCACCCTGTGCGTCGGCGACCACCTCCCGGATCAGCTCCCCGCTCCTGGAGGCGAACATCCGGGCCACCCGTCGCATCTGCAGCCGGATCGCCTCGTAGGCCGAGTCCGGCAGGTCAGCCGGGACCGGGTCGGTCAGGTCGATGAGTGCGTCCATGATGACCGCGGATTTCGATGGCCACCATCGGTAAATCGTCTGCTTGCCCACGTTGGCGGCAGCAGCGATCTCATCGACCGTGACCCCGTGCGGGCCCAGCTTGCACACCAGGTCGCGAGCGCTGTCGAGCACCCGGCGCCGGGCCGCCTCGTCCCTGGTACGGGCCACCCGTTCACGATACCAGGCGCGAGTGAATACAAGACTGCAAGTCTGCTTTGACGAGACGCTCCGGGATCCGGCAGGCACGCCGGTTCGCCAGTCGGGCGGGGCAGGACGCCCTGGCCTGGCCAGGGCATGCTCGCGCCGCCCGGACGCGGGCGGAATACGAGACCGCTGGTCCTTGTTCGCGATAACGAGACCGATGGTCTCCCTATCAGGCTCTCTGCCAGAAAGGACTCACCGTGAACGACCTCACCGGGAAGACAGCGCTGGTCACCGGGGCCACGAGCGGCATCGGCAAGGCGACCGCGCTGGCCCTGGCCGCCGCGGGTGCCACGGTCGCCGTCAGCGGCCGGGATAAGGAGAAGGGCCAGGCCGTCGTCGACGCCATCCGGGCCTCCGGCGGATCAGCCGTCTTCGTGGCCGCCGACCTTGTCGATGCCGACGCGGCCGTCGACCTCGCCTCCCGGGCCACCGAGGCCCTCGGCGGCAGCGTGGACATCCTCGTCAACAGCGCCGGGGTCTTCCCCTTCGGTCCCACCGACTCCCATGACGAGGCCACCTTCGACGCCGTGTACGCGCTGAACGTGAAGGCACCCTGGTTCCTGGTGGCCGCCCTCGCGCCGTCCATGGCCGGGCGGGGAAGCGGGGCCATCGTCAACGTTTCCACGATGGTCGCCCAGTTCGGCTCGGCTGGCATGGCGCTGTACGGCTCGAGCAAGGCAGCGCTGGAGCTGCTCACCAAGGCGTGGGCGGCCGAGTTCGGGCCGAGCGGGGTGCGCGTAAACGCGATCAGCCCCGGTCCCACCCGGACCGAGGGAACCGCGGGCATGGGCGAGAACCTCGACCAGCTGGCCTCGCTCGCCCCGGCCGGGCGCCCTGCGAGCCCGGAGGAGATTGCATCGGCGATCGTCTATCTCGCCAGCGACCAGGCCAGCTTCGTCCACGGCGCGGTGCTCGCCGTCGACGGCGGCCGGGCGGCCACCTGAGACAGGCACATCAGCCGCCGGCGGATCGTCAGAGACCGTAGGCTTCCAGGAGCTTGAGCCAGAACTCGCTGACCGTCGGGAACGCGGGCACCGCGTGCCATAGCTGGTCGAGGGGAACCTGGGCGGTCACGGCCACGGTGGCCGCGTACAGGTGGTCCACCACGGCCGGGCCGACGAGGGTGAAGCCGAGAAGCACGCGGCGTTCCTCGTCCACGACCGCCTTGACCCGGCCGGTGTAACCGTCGGCCTGCAGCTCCGCTCCGGCGACCGCGCCGACGTCGTAGTCGACGGTGCGCACCCGGAAGCCGTCGGCGCGGGCCCGCGCCTCCGTGCGCCCGACCGCACAGACTTGCGGGTCGGTGAACACAGCCTGTGGTGCGCCCAGGTCATCGGCGGTGTCGCGGAGCGCGGGCCGGCCGTCGCGGATCCCCTGGGCGCGGGCGGCGATCACGTCGGCGGCTATCCGGGCCTGGTACTTGCCCATGTGGGTGAGCAGGTTGCGCCCGTTGACGTCCCCGACGGCGTACAGCCAGCCGTCGGGGACCGCGGTTGCCCGCATGCTGGCGTCGACCTTGATCGGGCCGCCGGGCGCCGGGCCGCCGGTCGCGGCGAGGGTTTCCAGGCCGATGCCGGTCACGTTCGCCCGCCGCCCGGTCGCGACCAGGATCTGGTCGGCTTCGAAGCGTGAGCCGTCGCCGGCGAGCACCGTCACCGGGCCGCCCGGCACCGGCCGGTCGACCCGGACGGCCGGCGTGTTCAGGCGCACGTCGATGCCCGACTGGCGGAACGATGTCTCCAGCAGGTCGGCGGCGAACGGCTCGTGCCGGGGGAGCATGCGGTCGCCGGAGACCAGCAGCGTTGTTTCCTCGGCGCCCAGAGCGTGCAGGGCCTGCGACATCTCGCACCCGACGGGCCCCCCGCCGATCACGACCAGGCGCTTGGGCACCTCGTGGACGTCGGTCGCCTGCCGGTTGGTCCACGGGTGCGCCTCCCGCAGCCCGGGCACGTCGGGAATCCACGGGTCGCTGCCGGTCGCGAGGATGACGGCATGCCGTGCCTCGAGCGCGGCGACGCTGCCGTCGGAGCCAGCGACCTCCACCCGCAATGGCCCGGCCAGCCGTCCCTGGCCCCGGACGAATTTCGCCGGGATGTGCTCGATCCAGAGCACCTCGGATGAATCGTCCTGATGGTTCACGAAGCCGTCGCGGCGCGCCAGCACCGGTGCAGGGTCGATCGGGCCGCGCAGATCCAGGCCCGGCATCCGGCCGACCTCCGCGGCAAGCTCCATCGGCCACAGCAACGCCTTGCTCGGAATGCACCCGTAGTGCTCGCACTCCCCGCCGGCGAGGCGCCGTTCGGCCACGGCCACCGTGAGGCCGTTCCGCGCGGCGCGGGCGGCGGCGGTCTCGCCGGCCGGCCCCGCGCCTATCACGATGACATCGAAAGAATCGTCCCTGTCTGCCATGGTCACCTCCGTCTCGACATCACCATGCCTGGCCACCGTGCTTCGTAAACTCCTTGCGCCGTGCCGAGTGAGCGGCGGCCAGTGGTGCAAGCTCTAACTAGAGGGTTCAGTCCAAGCTTCGGGTGCGCTCGCTAAACTTCGGTGCCATGGCGAGCACCGGGCTGCGCGAGCGCAAGAAGGCGCGCACCCGGCGCCTGATCGCCGACACCGCCGCCCGCTTGTTCGCCGAGCGCGGCTACGAGCATGTCGCCGTCACCGACGTGGCGCGCGAGGCGGAGGTCGCCGAGCAGACCGGTCGAGGTCCCACTTGCTGGTCTGGCCGAATTCGCATCTGCCCCGCCGGGCGCATCTGAAGTGCTCACGGGCCCCGGACCGGTTCGGAGGGCCGCTCACGCGCCCCGCACGTCGTCGAGCAAGCGCGCGACCGCCGTCATGACGGGCGTGGGGCGGCCTCCGTCCGGCGTATCGGTCGGTGTCCAAAGCCCGGGGATGCCCGGCATGCCCGTGCAGCGCTCCCCGCACCAGAGCAGGGCCACGCTCGTGCCGCCGCTGGCCAGGGCGCTCAGCGCGGCGCTGGTCGCTGAGCCGATCGCGCTTGCGTCCGGGTACCAGCTCGCGGGGCCGACGCGAACTTCACTCCACCAGATGGGCAGGTCCGTCTTGCTCCGGAGCCACCGGACGGCCGCGGCAAACTTGCCTGTGGCAACCGAGTCTTCCAGCGGGGCGCCCCCGTCGCGCGGGGCAAGGCTGCCGTCCACCGACACGAAGTCTGCCCCGCGCTTGTGCTGCAGCCAGTATGCGAGCGCGTCGAGCGCTCGCTGGTCCATCGTCCCCCATGGGCCAGCGATGGCGGAGGGGTGCCCTCCCGCGGCTGCCGAATGCCATGAGTCGATGACCGCGTATGGCCCGCCGACCTGCAGGTTTTGGTTAACAGATTTGAGCGCCGCATACACGTCGTTGTACAGGCTCGTGTAACCCTCATAATCCCAGCGGTTCTCGGCCTCATTGCGGAAGCCGCGAAGCTCGCTCCACACCTGGTAATAGCCGATATCCGGGTACCTCTGGGCGATCACCCTGGCCAGCTCTGCGAACGCTTTGTAGTGCTGCGGAAGGGGCGCCTTGTTCATCCGCGACCAGTCGGTCTGCCCGGCCGGGCCGCCGGTCATCCAGGTGGGCGCGCCGCAGAGGGTGAGAGCCATGGGCTGGCCGCTGATTCTCATCAGTGCCACCCGCCGGTCGAGGCTCGCCCACTGGAAATCACCGGGGCTCGGCTCGGGGCTGAGCGCGCCCCAGCCCATGATGAACTGGTTCTGCAGGTCCAGTTTCCCGAGGAGCTGCCGGGCAAGCCGGACGGCCTGCGGGTCGTTGCCCGAGTCGGCCGAATACTGTGTGTGCGTCAGGCCGACCAGCATCCGCTGCCGTTCGCGATGGGACCGGGCCACGGGTCCACCCTCGCGGCTTCGGCCAAGCCGGGAACACCCGTTCATCAAGTATTCAAGACCGTAGGCGCCGGCGAAAGAGCGGTAACCGCGTGCGGGGTACGCGCCCCACGCGATTGGCTAGGGTCCGAGGGGAAGGAGGGCCTGATGCGGATCGTGGCTCTTGAGGAGCACTTCGTCCCGGCCGGGTTGCTCGCTGCCTGGGAGCGCGTGCCGCGGTTCCCCCGCATACCGGAGTCAGGCTTCGGCGACGGCGCGCTGGCCCGGCGGCTGCGCGACGTCGGTGCGGGCCGCCTCGCCGCCATGGACGACCAGGGTGTTGACACAGCGGTGCTGTCGCTGTCAACGCCCGGCGTGCAGAACCTGCCGCCTGCCGACGCGGTGCCGGTTGCCCGCGAGGCGAACGACGCGCTCGCCGAGATCGTGCGCGGGCAGCCGGAGCGGTTCCAGGCGTTCGCCGCTGTGCCCACTCCCGACCCCGCGGCCGCCGCCGCCGAGCTGGAACGGGCCGTGGCCGGGCTGGGCTTCCGCGGCGCGCTGCTGAACGGGCGCACCGGAGCCGCCAGCATGGACGCGCCGCCGTTCGATGACCTCTACGGCACCGCCGAGCGGCTGCGCGCGCCGCTCTACCTGCACCCGCAGACCCCACCGCTCCAGGTCCGGGAGGCGTACTACTCCGGCCTCGGCGACCAGGTCGACGCCATCTTCGCAGGCCCGGGCGTCGGCTGGCACTACGAGACCGGCGTGCAGGCGCTGCGGCTGATCTTCTCCGGCGTGTTCGACCGCCACCCTGGGCTGCAGATCATCATCGGGCACTGGGGCGAGGTCGTGCTGTTCTTCCTGGAGCGCATCGCCCTGATGCAGTCCCGGGGCCTGCATCTGCAACGGCCGCTGGCCGACTACTTCCGGCAGAACATCTGGGTCACCGGCAGCGGCGTGCTCAGCGAGCGGTACCTGCGCTGGACCGCAGAAGTCGTCGGCGCCGGCCGCATCCTGTACGCGACCGATTATCCCTACGTCGACACCTTCGGCGGGAAGGCACGGGCATTCCTCGAGCGCGCGCCGCTGGCCGAGGCGGAGAAGGCGGCCATCGCCTCCGGCAGCTGGGAGCAGCTGACCGGGCACCTGTCCACCGGGCCGTCATGACCATTTCTCGGCGGCAGTTGCCAGCGTCATTCCCCCCCCCCCGCACGGTGATGTGCGCGTCGGTCCTCAGCCCGGGCCGCCGTGCCCCTTGATGGCTGCCGAAGACCCGCCGGGTAAACACCTAGAGCAGTTATGGCAAAGGCCGCCAATTGAAAGAACCGCCGCTGAATGCTTCCCGGCCGCATGAGGCCACGCCTGGCGCGGACCGCTGACCAGCCAAGGTCCCGCCGCGGCGAGGCTCCCCGGTCACGGCATCCGCACGCCCACCCGGGCCCGCGGGCGGCACCGCGATGATAAGCGGCATCGGACACTTTGCCGTCCTTTGATGCCTGTTAGTCGTCATCTGCAGCGCACACGACGCGTGCGCCGACGTGTCCAGGGCCATCCGGACGGGGATACCGCCATCGTGCCGGTCGTCGGCGTGGGGCCCGCGGCCGCCGGGAGCGTGCTGGGGGCGCTTGCCGGCGCGGGCGCCCGCGCGAATGCACCGGGCGCCGGCCGGGAGCTGGGCCGGTGGTTAGGCGATCGGCCAGCGGCACGGCCCCGGCGCGGAAGGCCGGCCACCGCCCCGCCTCCCGGACCGTCGCCGGCGGGCAGGGCCTCACGTCGGCCGAAGACAACACGCCCCGGTACCGGCAGGGCGAGCGGCTCGAGCAGCTGTTCGAAGAACGCTGCGACGCGCTGGGTGACGCGGCGCTCGCGGTCGACGGCCCGGCGGCGCGGCTTCGCTACGCCGAACTCGAGGCGAGAGCGAACCGGGTGGCCCGGTACCTGCTTCACGAGCAGGGCGTCCGGCCGGGTGACCGGGTCGGCCTGCTCTTCGACGATACGGCCGACGCCTATGCCGGCATGCTTGCCGCGCTCAAGGCGCACGCCGTCTACGTGCCGCTCGACCCCGCGTTCCCCGAGGACCGGATCTCGTACATCGCCGCCGATGCCGCGGTGCGGCTGATCCTCTCCCACTCGCGGCTGGCGGGGAGCAGGCGGGCGGGAGCGCCGGCGGGCGGCGGCGGGAGCGCCGGCCGCCCGAGGGTCGTGTTCCTCGACGAGGCGGAGGAGGCGATCGCGGGCCAGAGCAGCGAGCGCCTCGGCGCGCCGGAGGTCGGGAGCGCCGACGGCGACCTGTGCTACCTGATCTACACGTCGGGCACGACCGGGCGGCCGAAGGGCGTAGCGGTCGGCCACCCCAGCATCTGCAACTTCGTCCGGGTCGCCGCTGAAATGTACGGCTTCACCGCCGGGGACCGCGTCTACCAGGGCATGACGATGGCGTTCGACTTCGCGATCGAGGAGATCTGGGTCCCGTGGCTGGCGGGCGCCACGCTGGTGCCCAAGCCCCCCGGCGGCAACCTGCTCGGCCGCGAGCTGGGCGACTTCCTCCGCGAACAGCACGTGACCGCGCTGTGCTGCGTGCCGACGCTGCTGGCAACCCTGGACGACGATCTTCCCGAGCTGACCCTCCTGCTCGTCTCCGGGGAGTCCTGCCCCCAGGAACTGGTGGCCCGCTGGCACCGGCCGGCGCGGCGGTTCCTCAACGTCTACGGCCCCACCGAGGCGACCGTCTCCGCCACCTGGACGGTGCTGGAGCCGGGGCGGCCAGTGACGATCGGGGTGCCGCTGCCGACCTATTCCGTCGTCATCCTGGACCCAGACGCCGGCCGGGCGCTGCCGCGGGGCGAAACCGGGGAGATCGGGATCGCGGGAGTCGGGCTTGCGGACGGTTACCTCAACCGGCCCGAGCGCACCGCGAGCGCGTTCGTGCGTGACTTTGCCGGCCTGCCGGACAATCCGCCCGGCAAGATCTACCGGACCGGGGACCTGGGGCGGGTGGACTCCTCCGGCGAGATCGAGCACTGCGGCCGCATCGACACCCAGGTCAAGATCCGTGGCTACCGCGTCGAGCTGGCCGAGGTCGAGTCGGTGCTCGCCCAGGCCGGCGGGGTCGCGCAGGCGGTGGCCGGCACCCATCAGCCCGCGCCGGGCGTCGTGGAGCTCGTCGGCTACTACCGTCCCGGCCAGGGCCCGGGCACGGTGGACGAGCGTCTCCTCCATGACCATCTTCGCGGCCGGCTGCCCGGCTACATGGTGCCGGCGTTCCTCGAGGAACTCGCCGAAATACCGACGACCGCCAGCGGGAAGGTAGACCGGAAAAGGCTGCCGCCCCCGTCGGGCCGGCGGCGGGGAGCCGCGCCCGGCGGGTACGCCGAACCGGCCCCGGGGACCGAGTCGGTGCTGGCCGGGCACCTGGCCGCGGTGCTGCAGCTGGAAAGGGTCTCCGCCGACGCCGACTTCTTCGACGAGCTCGGCGCCAGCTCCCTGCTCATGGCCCGGTTCACCGCGGCGCTGCCGGCAGGCGCGCGCACCTCGATGCGGGACGTCTACCAGCACCGGACGCTGCGCCGCCTGGCCGCTGCCATCGACGCCGGCGGCGGGCCGACGCCCTTTCTCGAGGGCCCGGACCTCGGCCCGGCGGCCGGCACCCCGCGCTACGTCCTGTGCGGCACGCTGCAGCTGATCGCGGCCGCCGGGCTGGTCGCCGTCTCGGCGCTGCTGCTGACCATGGGCGCCGCCTGGCTGGACGCCAGCGACGGGACCGGTGACCTCATCCTGCGCGCGCTGGCGTTCGGCGCCGCCATCCAGGGCGGCCTGGCCGTGCTCCCTGTCGCCGCGAAATGGATCGTGATCGGCCGGTGGAAACCGCGGCGCATCACCATCTGGAGCATGACCTACCTGCGGTTCTGGATGGTCAAGACCCTCCTGGTGGCGAGCCCGCTGGCGCGGCTGAGCATCGGCACATCGCTGTACGGGCTGTACCTGCGGGCGCTCGGCGCCAGGGTCGGCCGCGGCGCGGTGATCTTCAGCAAGCATCCGCCGGTCTGCACCGACCTGCTCACCGTGGGCGACGGCGCCGTCGTGCGCAAGGACTGCTACCTGAACGGCTACCGGGCCCGGTCCGGTGTCATCGAGATCGCGCCCGTGACGCTCGGCGCGGGCGCCTTCGTCGGGGAGCGCACCGTGCTCGACATCGCGACGGCCCTCGAAGACGGGGCGCAGCTAGGGCACACGTCATCGCTGCAGGCCGGGCAGACCGTGCCAGCCGGGGAGTGCTGGCACGGCTCGCCGGCCCGGCCAGCCGGCGAGGACTGCAACTACCGGACGGCCGGGACGGCCGCGTGCGGGCCCGTCCGGCGGGGCTGCTACGCCGGGATGCGCCTGCTGTCTGCCTTCCTCATCGCCGGGCCGCTGGAAACGGCCGCGGGCGTGCTGATGCTGTCCCGCCCGGGCGTCCTCGCCAGGCTGCCGGAGCAGGACGCGCCCATCGCGGCGGCGGCCGGCGGGGCCGGCCTGATCGTCGCCGGGCTGCTGGTCGTCGGCCTGCTCCCCCGGCTGCTGGCGCGGGCGCTGCAGCCCGGGAAGGTCTACCCGCTCTACGGCCGCCACTACACGGTCCAGCGGCTGATATCCCGGCTGTCGAACATCCGGCCGTTCAACGCGCTGTTCGGCGACAGCGTGGCGATCGTTCACTACCTGCGCCTCGTCGGGTACCGCCTGGGCGAGGTGGAGCAGACCGGTTCGAACTTCGGGACCGCGCTGCAGCACGAGATTCCGGCGCTCAGCGCGGTCGGCCGCGGGACCATGGTCTCCGACGGCCTGTCCATGATCAACGCGGATTTCTCCAGCAGTTCTTTCCGGGTCCGGCCAGCGGTCATCGGGGCGCGCAACTTCCTCGGCAACTACGTCAGCTACCCGGCCGGCGGCCGGACCGGCGACGACTGCCTGATCGCGACCAAGGCGATGGTGCCGCTCACCGGGCCGGTCCGCGAACGGGTGGGCCTGCTCGGCTCCCCCAGCTTCGAGATCCCCCGGTCCGTCGAACGTGACCGCCGGTTCGACTGCCTCAGCGCCGAACCGGCGCGGCGCCGCCGCATCGCCGCGAAGACCCGGCACAACCTGGTCACCATGGCCTTGCACGTGGGCGTGCGCTACGTCCTGATCACGGGGCTGATCGCGGTCGCGCTGCTCCCGCTGCGCGACCGGGGATGGCAGGGCTGGGCCGGAACGGCCGCCGCGACGGTCGCGGACCTGGTGCTCACCGTGGTCGTGTTCGTGCTCGCCGAGCGCGCCGTGCTCGGTTTCCGGCCGCTGCGACCGCGGTTCTGCTCGATATACCAGCCCGAGTTCTGGGCCCACGAACGCTACTGGAAGGTGCCGTCCGTGCTGTTCATGCGGATATTCGACGGCACGCCGGCCAAGCCCGTGGTCTGGCGGCTGCTCGGCGTCCGCGCCGGACGCCGGGTGTTCGACGACGGCTGCCGCATCGTCGAGCGGTCCCTGTGCAGCATCGGCGATCATGCCACGCTCAACATGGCCAGCGTGCTGCACAGCCACTCGCTCGAGGAAGCCACGTTCAAGTCCGGCCACATCAGCATCGGCCCGGGCTGCACCGTGGGGACGGGCGCCCTCGTCCACTACGACGTGGCCATGGAGCAGGGATCGGTGCTCGAAGCCGACTCCTTCCTGATGAAGGGGTCCCGCCTGGCCGCGGGCTCCCGGTGGCTCGGCAATCCGGCCACCGAGACCCGGCCACGGGATCCGGATGACGACCCGGGGAGATGACGTGGGGATCTTCGAACGGCGCGAGTCGGAGGTGCGGACTTACGGCCGCCAGTGGCCGACGGTCTTCGACCGTGCGGCCGGGAGCTGCCTCTGGGACACCAGCGGCCGCACGTACCTGGACTTCTTCGCCGGCGCTGGCGCGCTCAACTACGGGCACAACAACCCGGCGCTCAAGAAGCCCCTGCTCGACTACCTGTCCGCCGACCGGGTCGTGCACTCCCTGGACATGTACACGGTCGCCAAGGCGGAGTTCCTCACCGCGTTCGAGGAGCTGATCCTGCGCCCGCGGGACCTCGACTACAAGGTGCAGTTCCCGGGGCCGGCCGGCACGATAGCCGTCGAGGCGGGGATGAAGCTCGCCCGGAAGGTCACCGGGCGCACCGAGATCGCGTACTTCAGCAACAGCTTCCATGGCATGACGCTCGGCGCCCTGTCGGTCACCGGCCACGCGTTCCCCCGCGGCGGGGCTGTCGTGCCCTTGCCGCACGCGACCCCGCTGCCGTACGACCACAGCCCCGGTGACCAGGTCCCCGACTTCTCCTGGCTGGACCGGCTGCTTGACGACACCGGCCGCGGGCGCGACCTCCCGGCCGCGGTGATCGTGGAGAGCGTCCAGGGCGAGGGCGGCGTCAACGTCGCCTCCCCCGCCTGGATGCGCGGGCTGGCCGAGCGGTGCCGGCGGAACGGGGTGCTGCTGATCGTCGACGACGTGCAGATGGGCTGCGGCCGCACCGGCCCGTTCTTCAGCTTCGAGGTCGCCGGGATCAGGCCAGACATCGTGTGCCTGTCCAAGTCCATCGGCGGGTACGGATTCCCGCTCGCGCTCACGCTGATCCGGCCGGACCTGGACATCTGGGCGCCTGGCGAGCACACGGGAACGTTCCGCGGCGTTGACCCCGCGCTGGTCACCGGCGCTGCGGCGCTGCGCGCCTACTGGCGCGACCACGCACTCGAGGCCCTGACCGTGGCGAACGGGCAGCGCGTCGCCGCGGCCCTGGCCCGGATCGCCGCCGGCGTGCCCGGCGCCCGCGCCCGCGGGCGGGGAATGGCTCACGGCCTGGAGCTCGAGCAGGACGGGCTGGCGGGCAAGGTTGCCGCCGCCGCCTTCGGCCTGGGGCTGCTCGTGGAGACCGCCGGCCCAGCCGACCAGGTGGTCAAGCTGATCCCGCCGCTCACCATCGGCGACGCGGAGCTCCGGCGCGGCCTGGAATTGCTCACCGAGGCTGTGCGCCAGATCGCCGGAGCCGGGTAGATGATCCGCATGGCGTGGGGTAAGCGGGACGACATGATCGTCCACAAGACGGAGCCGCTGAACGCCGAACCGACACGGGCAGCGCTCGCCCAGGCCGAACTGACCCCGGCCGATGCGTTCTATGTCCGCAATCACGGGCCTGTGCCGGAGGTGCAGCCAGACGCCTGGCGGCTGCGCGTCGGCGGCCTGGTCAGCGATCCGTTCGAGCTGTCGCTGGACGGCCTGCGGGACGGGTTCGCCCGGCACGAGGTCGCGGCCGTGATGCAGTGCGCCGGGAACCGCCGGGCCGCGCTGATGCAGATCCGCGACATTCCCGGCCAGGAGCCGTGGGGCCCGGGCGCGACCGGCAACGCGCGGTGGGCGGGAGCGCGGCTGGCCGATGTGCTGGCCGCCGCCGGGCTGCGGCCTGACACGCGGCACGTCGCGTTCGCGGCGCCGGACGTGTCCGACCTGGCGTCCCCGCCGCAGCCGTTCGGCGCGTCGATCCCGGTGCACAAGGCGATGAGCGGAGAGGTGCTGCTGGCCTGGGAGATGAACGGGCAGCCGCTGCCGCGAGTGCACGGGGGACCGGTCCGGGTCGTGGTGCCTGGCTACATCGGGGCCCGCAGCGTCAAGTGGGTCAGCCAGGTCAGAGCGCAGGACCGGCCGTCGGACAACTATTTCCAGGCCACGGCCTACCGGCTGCTGCCCGCCGAGGCCGACCCGGACAGCGCCGGTCCCGGCGACGGGTTCGCCCTCGGGCCGATCGCGGTCAACGCCGACATCCTGCTGCCCGCGGAGGGCGCGGTGGTCGACGGCCCCGCGGTCACCGTTGCCGGGTATGCCGTGGCCGGCGACGACCGGCGGATCACCCGCGTCGACGTCTCCCACGACGGTGGCCGCACCTGGTGCCAGGCCAGCCTGGGCGACGAACTCAGCCCGTGGTCATGGCGGCGGTGGCGGGCCGCGCTGCGGCTGCCGCCCGGGCCGGCCGAGGTCGCCGTCCGTGCCTGGGACAGCGCCGCGAACGTGCAGCCGGAGAGCGCGGCGCAGATGTGGAACCCGAAGGGCTACATCAACAACGCGTGGGCGCGGATCCGGTTCACCGTCGCCGCTCCCCATGTGTGAGCCGCGCTCAGCGTGGTACTTAGCCAGCCACCCGCTGCCGACCGAACTCGAGGTAGCAGATGGTTGCCCGCACCGCCCGCCGCAGGTCCCTGCGCACCAGAAGAGCCGCGCGCCAGGCGGCGAACAGCAAGCCCATGGCCTGGCTGGCCCGGGCCGGCCTGGCCGCCCGCGGTGTGACGTACGTCCTCGTCGGGATCATCGCCGTGCAGATCGCCGTGGACGGCTCGAGGCAGCAGGCCGACCGCGCCGGGGCGGTCCGCCTGGTGGCCACGACGCCGTTCGGCTCGCTGATCCTCTGGCTGCTGGTCATCGGGTTCGCCGGAATGACGCTGTGGCGGCTGTCCGAGGCGATCTGGGGCAGCAACGAGCCGGGCGGCCACAAGGCCGGCCAGCGGATCGCCAGCCTGGCCATCGCGCTGTGCTATGCCGTCGTCACCTACGGCGTCCTCACGTACGCGCTCGGCATCGGGCAGCCGTCCTCCAGCGACCGGCAGTCTCAGGACCTCACGGCGGCGGCGCTGCGGCACCCGGGCGGCACGGTGATCGTCTACATCGCGGGGATCGCGGTCGTCATCGCCGGCCTGTGGCTCATCTACCAGGCCTGCAAGGCGACGTTCCGCAAGAGCCTGCGCATGGGCACCGCCTCGCCCGCGACCCGCACAACGGTCGAACGGCTGGGCCAGATCGGCGGTGTCGCCCGCGGGGTCGTCTTCGGCACCATCGGCGTGTTCCTGGTCATCGCCGCCCATGACGCGCAGCCGAAGCAGGCAAAGGGCATCGACTCCGCGCTGCGGGCGCTCGCCCACACCCCCTTCGGCCCGTGGCTGCTCGTGATGATCGCGCTCGGCCTGGTCACGTTCGGCGTCTACTCGTGGTGCGAGGCGCGGTGGCGGGCGGTCTGAAAAGACCTGGTTTCCGCTCGCCGGAAGCGGCCTTGTCCGCCGGCCGGCCGGCGTGGTTGGCTGGCGGCTACCTGCTGGGACGGCGACCGGGAGGCAGGCGTGGCCGGACGCGAGGAACTGCTCGACCCCACGGGCGACAGCGACCGGGCCATCGACACCACCCTTGCGCCCCGGCGGCGCTCCCTCGGCGGGCTGACGGCCGGGCTGCTGGATAACGCGAAGCCGAACGCGGCCGCAACGCTGTCTGCCGTTGGCCGGGAGCTGCAGCGCCTGCACGGCCTCCGGGCGTCGGTGATGTATACGAAGAGCTACTTCGGCACGCCCGCCGAGGAGAGCCTGATCCAGCGGATCCTGCACAACTGCGACTTCGCGGTGGCTGGCATCGGTGATTGAGGCTCGTGCAGCGCGGCCAGTTTGGCCGATGGGATCCTGCTGGAGCGGGCCGGCGTGCCGGCCGTGACCATCTGCACGGACAGCTTCCGGGTCACCGCGGAGGCCATGGCGCAGGCCTACGGTTTCCCGGGGTTCGAGTACGTGACCATAGCGCACCCGATCGCCAGCCTCGACGAGCAGCAGATCGAAGCCAGGGTGCGGGACGCGCTGCCCGAGATACTGCGGATCCTCGGCGTGGAGTCCTGAATGGAGCTTGACGACCCGGCCGGGGTCCGCCGGGCCATGGAGTACTACGCCGAGCGGGGCTGGACCGACGGCCTGCCCGTGGTCCCGGTCACCGAGTCCTACCTCGCCGAGTTCCTGGCCGCGACCACCCGGGACCCGGCCGACGTGCTGCTGGACATGCCGCAGCTGAACCGGCGGTGCACGGTGCGGCTCGCCGCGATCAACGCGGCCCTGGCCGGCTGCCGCCCCGAGTACTTCCCGGTCGTGCTGGCCGCCTGGGAGTCGCTGAACCTGGAGGGCTACGCGCCCCGCGGGATCTGGCAGAGCACAACGGGCACCGCGCCGCTGGTGATCGTCAACGGCCCGGTGCGCGGGCGGATCGGCCTGAACAGCGCCGGGAACGTGTTCGGCTCCGGCTTCCGGGCGAACGCGACGATCGGCCGGGCGATCCGCCTGGGCGCCATCAACGCGTTCGGCCTCCGGCCGCACCAGCTTGACCAGGCGACCCAGGGCACCCCCGCCAAGTACAGCGCGTGCATCGCCGAGAACGAGGAGCAGAGCCCATGGCCGCCGCTGCATGTCCGGTTCGGGCTGGAACCCGGCGACAGCGCGGCGACCGCGATGACCATCCGGTCCAGCATGCACATTGAGGCCCGGCATACCGCGGTGCCCGAGCAGCTCGCCCTGGACATAGCGACCACGGCATCACGCACCGGCGCGCTCGTCCACGAGACGATCAGCGCCCTCGTCGTGCTCTGCCCGGAGCACGCGAAGCTGTTCGCCCGGGCGGGCTGGGACCCCGAGCGCCTGAGCGAGTTCATCTACGCCCACGCGGTGCGCAGCCGCAGCGAGCTGGCGGCCGTCGGCAAGGACGCCGTCGCCCGCCAGACCCGCTGGCGGCTGCCGGCCGGCCACCCCGACGCCATCCCGGACCAGGCCCAGAGCAGCGGGAACCCTGACCAGGTGCACGTGCTGACCGCACCGAGCGCCGTGCAGGTGATCGTGGCCGGCGCGAACAACGCCGGCGTCTCGGCGGTCGTGGAGACGTTCGGGCCGCGGGGCGCCCGGCCACCGGTGGTCCGGGTGGCGGACCCGGCTTGACCCGGCACGCGCTATGCGCGGCCCAGGGCGCGGCAGGCGGCGCACTCAGCTGCCCGGGCCCGGTCGCCTCGGGCGGGGCACCCGGCCATGCGCGGCCCGGGCGCGGCGGGAGCGACGGTCGTTTCGAAAAGCTGCCGATGGACGTTTGCCCCTGACGGGCGCGGCAGCGATCGCATGCGCCCGCGCGGCAACCCGGCGCCGATGCCGCGCCAGGGCGGCGGCCAGCTGGCCTAGCTGCTCGTCGGCCTGCCGCTGCTGGGACCCGGTCATCTCCCCGGGCGCCAGCGTGCGTAGCATCAAGTAAGACGGGTACATGAGATCCTCCCGGTATAATTTCGAAAGATTCGCGCTACAACGTCCAGCCTGCGCGCTTGAGGCGCCCGTGTCAAACGCATTTCCGGGCTGTTAGTTTTCGAAAAGGGCAGCTGCGCGGCGCACGCCGCCGGTGAGGAGGCAGAGTGCCGAGGAGACCGCACCAGCTGACGGGTCCATCCGAGCAGTCCGCGCGCCCCCAGGCGGTCCCGCGCGTCCCGCGCGTCCCTCACGTCCCTCGCGTCCCCCGCGTCCCCCGCGCCAGCACGCTGACCAGCATCGCCACCGAAGCCGGGGTGTCGGTGTCAACCGTCTCCAAGGTGCTGAACGGGCGGACGGACGTGGCGCCGGCCACCCGCGAGCGGATCGGCCTGCTGCTGCGCCGGCATGGGTATGAGCCCGGTGCCCAGCTCGGCTTCGGGGTGGTGGACCTGATCATGGGCTTTGGCGAGGGCGTCTTGTGGGGTGGTGCCGGGCACAGCCCCTGGGCCGAGCAAGTGATCCACGGCACCGTGCAGGCCGCCGCCGAAGCCGGGCACAGCGTGGTCGTCACCCCGGTCGGCTCGCCCGAGGAGTTTGACCGATGGCTGGAACTGGCCACGGTCCGCGGCACGCACGGCGCGCTGAGCCTGCTGCACCTGCCGCGCGGCGCGGAACTGCAGCAGCTTGCCGCGGCCGGCATCCCGGTGGTGGTCATCGACCCGCCGAGGGAGCCGGGCCCGGACGTCAGGTCGGTCGGGACGACCAACTGGCAAGGCGGCCTGACCGCCACTCGGCACCTCATCGAGCTTGGCCATCGCCGCATCGCCGCGATCGCCGGGTCGCCCGGCCTGTGGTCGAGCCAGGCGAGGCTGGACGGCTACCGCGCGGCCATGCTCGAGGCCGGGCTGGCCGTGGACGAATCGCTGGTCGGCCGCGGCACGTTCACGGTGGACGCAGGCCGGCGGCAGGCCGCGCTGCTGCTGAGCCTCGCGGAACCGCCCACCGCGATCGTGGTGGCCAACGACGAGCAGGCGTTCGGCGTCCTGCAGGCGCTGCGGGACCGCGGGCTGCGGGCTCCGGAGGACCTCAGCGTGGTCGGCTTCGACGACGTGGTCGCCGCCTGGGCGGCGCCGCCGCTGACCACGATCCGGCAGCCGCTGGCCGCCATGGCCGCCACCGCGTTCCGGATGCTCCGGGCGAGCGGGTCCGGCGCGGCGGCGCAGGCGCACCACGTCGAGCTGGCGACCACCCTGGTGGTCAGGGAGAGCACCGCGCCGCCGCGCGCACCTACCCGGCGCTAACCGCCGCGCGGGTTTGCGGCACTATGGGGGCATGGCAGGTTCCGGCGGCACTACCGGGCTGCCGGTCATCGACGTGGACCCGCTGGCCAGCGGCGCGCCCGGGGCGGCCGGCACCGAAGCGGCCCGGCAGATCGGGCAGGCCTGCCGCGAGCACGGCTTCTTCTACGTGACCGGCCACGGCGTGCCAGCCGGGCTGCTGGGCGAGCTCGCCGCCGCGAGCGCCGAGTTCTTCGCGCTTCCCGTGGCGGACAAGATGGAGATCGCGATGGAGCGCGGCGGCCGGGCGTGGCGCGGCTACTTCCCGGTGGGCGCCGAGCTCACCTCCGGGCGGCCGGACCTGAAGGAAGGGCTCTACTTCGGCGCCGAGCTCCCCGGTGACGACCCGCGGGTGCTGGCCGGACTCCCGCTGCACGGCCGCAACCTGTTCCCCCGCCGGGTCCCCCGGCTGCGGCCCCTGGTGCTGTCCTACCTCGGCGCGCTGACCGGCCTCGGCCAGGCGGTGCTGGCCGGGGTGGCGCTGAGCCTCGGGCTGGACGCCGGGTACTTCGCCACCGGGTACACCGCGGACCCGACGGTCCTGTTCCGGATCTTCCACTACCCGCCGTCGCCGCCCGGTGACGACGGCTGGGGCGTGGGCGAGCACACCGACTACGGGCTGCTGACCCTGCTCGCCCAGGACGACAGCGGCGGCCTGCAGGTCGCCACGCCCGGCGGCTGGACCGACGCGCCGCCCATCCCCGGCACGTTCGTGTGCAACATCGGCGACATGCTGGACCGGCTGACCGGGGGCTGGTACCGGTCGACACCGCACCGGGTCCGCAACACGAGCGGCCATGGCCGGCTGTCGTTCCCGTTCTTCCTGGATCCGGGGTTCGCCGATGAGGTGCCGCCGCTGCCCGGGCGTGCCGCCGCCGGCGATGACGGCAGGCGGCGGTGGGACGGCCAGGACCTGCGCGCCTTCACCGGCACGTACGGCGACTACCTGCTCGGCAAGGTGTCCAAGGTGTTCCCGCAGCTGCGGCGTGACGTCCTGGACGACTAGCACGCGGAGGCTGAGGTTGCAGATCATCAGGTACGCGGACGGCACGGGTGCCAGGGTCGCGGTGCAGGACCGGACCGCGGTGCGGCCGCTGCCGGCCGGCTCTGTCGCCGAACTGCTCACGCTGCCGCACGACGAGCTGCGGGAGGTGCTCGCGCGGCCGGGCGAGGCGCTCCCGGCCGATGCCGCGGTGCGGCTGCTGCCGCCGGTGGACGGGCTGACCGAGGTGTGGGCGTGCGGCGTCACCTACGAGCGCTCCAGTGCCGCGCGCCAGGAGGAGAGCCAGGTCGCCGACGTCTACGCCCGGGTCTACGCGGCCGAGCGGCCAGAGCTCTTCTTCAAGAGCCAGGCCTGGCGGGTGTGCGGGCACGGTGAGCCGGTCGGGATCCGCCCGGACTCCGCGGTCTCCGTGCCCGAGCCGGAGCTCGCGCTGGCCTGCAACGCCATGGGCCAGGTTGTCGGCATGACGATCTGCAACGACCTGTCGTCACGTTCAATAGAAGGCGAGAATCCGCTGTACCTGCCGCAGGCGAAGATTTACACGGGCGCCTGCGCGCTCGGTCCCGGGATCGTGCCCGCCTGGGAGCTGCCGGACATCGGATCGCTGACGATCACCGCGTCGGTGCGGCGGGACGGTGACACCGTCTGGGGCGGCGAGACGTCAACGGCGAAGCTGCACCGCGGTCCCGGCGAGCTCGTCGCCTGCCTGTTCCGGCACGCCCGCTTCCCGCACGGCGCGATCTTGTCGACGGGCACCGGCCTGGTGCCCGAGCTTGACTTCACCCTGCTGCCGGGCGACGAGGTGCGGATCGACGTCACCGGCATCGGCAGCCTCACAAACACCGTGCGCCCCGCCACCGGCGAATGGTTCGGCTGGCTCACCCCGGAGCCGGACCGCGCACCGCCGCCAGGCGCTCTCTAGGGCTGGCACGGCCCGGCCGGGGGGTGTGAGGCACGAATGTAGGTGCTTGGAGTAAGGGCTGGTCGGCGGCGTAGTCTGGTTGTGTACAAACAACCAGACTAGGAGGGTCCTTTGACCAGTCCCATGCTGGCCGAGCTGGAGGCCCGCCGGGCCCGGCTGTTCGAGCTGCTGGCCGCGGTCGGTGACTTCCGGCGGGGCAGCGTCACCGAGAACTGGCGGCGGTGCGGCAAGCCGTCTTGCCGGCGGTGCGCCGAGCCGGACAGCCGGGGCCACGGGCCGCGGTGGCTGTGGACTCGCACGGTGGCGGGCCGGGGCACGGTGGGCAGGCAGCTGAAGCCAGCAGAGGTGGACAAGGTGCGCGGTGAGCTGGCCGCCTACCAGGAGTTCGCGGAGCTGGCCGGGCAAATCGCGGAGGTGAGCGAGGCGATCTGCGAGGCCCGGCCCGTCCCGGCGGCTGCCGACCAGGCTCCTGACCCGGAGGGGCAAAAAAAGGGCTCTGCGAGCAGCTCGCGCAGGAGGCCGCCGCCGAGGTAGCGCAGCTCGCCGCCGCGGTGGGCGCCTCGCTGGCGGGCGGGGCGGGCGTGGAGGCGGCGGAACTCGCGCTGCGGGCCGGGCTGACCCAGCTGGGATGCGCGCTGCTGGAGCCGCTGCTGGCCGCCGACGCCGGCTACCGCGGCCCGCGGGCCGGCGACATCCCCGCAATCCGCGCTGCCGCCCGCGCCTTCCCCCTGACCGGCCGCAAGGCCGCCGACCTCAAAACAGCCCTGGGCTACTTCGAGCACAACGCCCACCGCATGCACTACGCACGCTTCAAGAAGCTAGGCATGTTCGTGGGCTCAGGGGCAGTAGAAGCAGGGTGCAAAGCAATCGTCGGCCAGCGCCTGAAACTCTCCGGCATGAGATGGACCGAACACGGCGCCACCGGCATCCTGACCCTGCGCTGCCTGGAAGCCAGCGACCGCTGGGTGGCTTCGCGGGTGAGTTCCGGGCTCTGGCGCACATCTCGTGATGGTGACGACGCCCAGAGCATCAGCCCGCCGGTCTGCGGGGTCAGAAGTGGGCTTTGAGCTCGTCCAGCTCTCGTGCCCGTTCTTCGAGCCTCGCGTAGGCCGGCCGTTCGCGGATGCGTGCCAGGACCCAGCCGATGGCTTCCGCCCGGCTGGCCGCGGTGCCTGCGGTGATCACCGTATCCAGCATCTCCAGGTCCGCGGGCCCGAGCCTGATATCAGCCGGGGTGAGATCCTGCTTGCGCCTGGCTGGATCGTCTGTCGGGCAACCGAGCCGATGCCTGCTCTGACCTTGGCGGCCGTTCTCGCCGAACCAGAACTCGAGGTAGCTGGCGCCGGGGAGCTTCTCTGCGAGCTCGCGCTGAAGTTCGCGGATCATCGTCTCGTGGTCCCGGTTCCAGGCCCGCAAGGGCGGGTCTTCCTCGGCTTCTTCGATAAATACCCGGACCAGCAGGTCTCCAGGCTCGACCCACGGGTCGTCGCCGTACTCCAGCAGCGCGACCCGCTTCACCCCGCCGTCGGGGAAATACCCCTTCACCTGATCATCGAGCCTGCTTTGCAGCTGGTCCCGCGCGGCCAGTGCCGGGGCTGCCCGCGACCGGGGCTCGCCGGGCTCCCGCGCCCGCTCGCTGAGCGCCGCGTAGGCCGGCTGCTCGCGGATACGGGCCAGAGCCCAGCGCGCGCCCTCCGCGCGGCTGGCCGCGATGCCCGCGGTGATCAGCGCGTCCAGCGTCGCCAGGTCCACGGGCCCGAGCTGGGCCATCACCGGGGTAAGACCGCGCGCGATCTCGTCCTCTTCCGGATCGAGCAGGGAGATGCCGTCCATCTTCATGATCCGGGCGGGGCGAAGGCCAGCCCTGCCGGGGACGTCGGTGGTGACCATGAACCCCTTGACCTCGGGAAGCCGCTGCGCGCGGAAGACCTCCAAGCGGTCGAAGTGTTCTTCCATCCAGGTGTCCCGCATCGCGCCGTCCTGGCCGAGGATGACCCGCAGATACAGTTCTCCCGGCTCGATCACCGGGTGGTCACCGTAGTGCAGCAGGACGAGCTGCGGCACCGCGTCCGGGGGGAACCGCTCCATCGACTCAGCATCGATCATCCGCTGGATGCGATCTACCGTCGCCGCTCCCACCGCCGCCTCCTAATTAACCCTGCCATCAAGGTAATCCGTCCCGAGGCGGTAGCGGCCAGCCAGCGCACATGACGGAGATATCAGAACTGAACCGCCGCTTACATGGTGAACCACGGGCAGCTCAGGCGTTTGCAGCCTTGCGGTCCGGCGCTATCAGCGAGCTTGGCACACGATCCTGAGATGGAGCTGCAGCCGGCAGCGGCCTGCCCGGAATCAAAGCGCTACGTTCACATTATCTGGGAACAGACCCTCAGCCAGCCCGGCCAGACAACCGCAGCCTGAACCGATCTGGCAACACCAGCACAACCGGACCACCAAGGCCAGGCCAGACTACCGGGCAGTCACCTACATTCGTGTCCCACACCCCCGGCCGGGCGCGGCCCCTTGCATTGTCGGCGGCCGGGGGTAACGTCCGCGTTGTGGATGGCAGGACCGTGTTCGCGAAGACCCGTGACGACCGGCCAGGCCTGCGGGAGCTGCCCGGCGGCCCGCTTCCCGTGGCCCAGCCGTCCCGCGTCGACGAGTTGCGGGCGGCCAGGTTCGATGCGTACCGGAAGCGGGCGGCCGCCGCCCGGGCCGCGCTAGCCGATCCCGCGGGGGCAGAGGTTGCGCGGCGTGGCAGGGCCCTGGTCGCCGAAGCGCTCGGCGGCCACCGGGAAGCAAGCTGACCCAACCGCAGGGACCGTCGGGTGGCGCCGGGAATCTCACGTACAGCTGATCCGTGCCCGGCAGCCTGCCGGCGCGACCGCCGATCGCCAAGCACGGGTAAGGCTTTCCAGCGCGCGAACGTGCACGGAGCCAAATGGCTGAATCCTCCCGGGCCGGCGGTCCCCCGCGAGGTCATAGGAACCTACTGAGCAGGCTAAACACTTCAAAACCTGCATGGTCACCTATGACAGGCGTCCCGTGGACAATCGAACCGAGGCAACTGTATATTCTCGGAGAATGATGCCCAGGCGTGGGTCTGCAGACTTGTACCGGACCACCAGGGTTGCTCTTCGCCGGATCACGCACGAAGATCAGGATGTCTTCACCCGGCTGGCCAGGGCAAGCGCCAGGCACTTTCAGCCCTGGATTAACGCGCCCACCACGGCCGCGGAGTTCGACGCTTACCTCGCACGATTCGACCAAAACACGGCTGAAGGCCTGTTGTTGTGCATTCGGGAGACAGGTAATATTGCTGGTTTTGTCAACATTAGCGAGATCGTGCGGGATCCTTACCACCGGGGCACCCTCGGCTACGGCACCTTCGCTCCCTCAGCCGGCCAAGGATACATGTCTGAAGGCTTCAGCACCGTATTCCGGTTTGCTTTTAATGATCTTGGGCTGCACCGTTTGGAGGCTGACATTCAGCCGGGCAATAATGCATCACTGAACCTTGTCAAGAAGCTGGGCTTCCAGAACGAAGGATATTCCCCAGGGCTCGTCTTCATTAATGGGGCCTGGAGGGATCACGAGCGCTGGGCGATCACGAGCGGCATAATGCAGCCGTCTGCTGCAGGTCCGTGAGCGCGGGACTGAGCCCTGCGGCGCCAGGCGTCCGTCTCGGTCCGCCCCGCCGCCGGCCGCGCCGGCTCACAGCGGGCCCACTGGCCGGCAGGTCCGGGCCGCCCGTTTCATGATCCCGGTGCATAACGTGCGCTATTCGCGTCGGCGAGCATCTCGCGGCGCCGGGGCAGGAGCGTAATCGGGCGTGCGCGCTGTCTTCCGTTTGCCGGGCGGCACCGGCATGCTGGTGGGGGCCGCTGGGGGATGTCGGCGGCGCGAAGTGGCTAGGAATGATCTTGAAACGCACGGTGCGAGCAGCCGATGGCAGGCGGCTATCAACCCAGGTGTACGGGGACCCCGAGGGGAAGCCCGTGTTCCTCCTGCACGGGACGCCGGGAAGCCGCCTCGGCCCGCATCCCCGATCCGCGGTTCTGCACCGGCTGGGTGTCCGGCTGATCTCCTTTGACCGGCCGGGCTACGGCGAATCCGACCGGATGGAGGGCCGGCAGGTCGCGGACGTGGCCGCCGATGTCCGGGCGATCGCGGACGCCTACGGCCTGCGGAAGTTCGCGGTCGTCGGCCGGTCGGGCGGCGGGCCGCACGCGCTCGCCTGCGCCGCGCTGCTGCCGGAGCGGATCACCCGGGGCGCCGTGCTCGTGGGCCTTGCGCCACGCGGTGCGGACGGGCTCGACTGGTTCGACGGGATGGCGCAGTCGAACGTCCTGGAGTTCACCGCGGCGTCGAACGGCTACGAGGGCATCGCCGCCCACACCATGCCGGTCGCCGACGCGATCAGGGCGGACCCGGCCAGCCTGATCGCCAGGCTGCAGGCCGACCTGCCGGACCCGGACAAGCGGGTGGTGGCGGACCGGGGCATCCGGTCGATGCTGATCAAGAGCCACGCCGAGGCCATGCGAACGTCCGCTTACGGCTGGATCGACGACGCGCTGGCATTCTGCTCGCCGTGGGGATTCGATCCGGCCGCCGTCAACGTGCCCGTGCTGCTGTGGCACGGCGCCAACGATGTGTACTCCCCCGCGAGCCACGCCAGGTGGCTGGCCGGCCGGATCCCCGGCGCGACGGTGATCGTGCAGGCGGGCGCCGCCCACTTCGGCGCGCTCGACGTGCTGCCCGACATCCTGCGCTGGCTGTCGGCCGGGCGGCCGGCCCACGACCGGTTGTTATCGAGCCTCAGATCTGCTGGGGCTCCAGATCGCGGTTGATCCGCTGCCATTTCCGCAGCTGTGTGGCGTCCGGGTGGCCGGCGCCCAGCACCCGGCTGAAGTCGCCGAGGATCGTGACCCGCAGTTCCTCCGCCTCGGAATCCCGGCCGGCGTCGTGCAGCGTGACCGCGAGGTTCGCCCGGCAGACGAGCGTGTCGGGATGGTCCTCGGTCAGGACCTCGGCAAGCCGGGAGATCGTCTCCCGCACCAGCGCCTCGGCCTGGGCGAGGTCTCCCGAGTCACCCAGGCAGCTGGCCAGGTTGACCGCGGCGGACAGGGCCAGCGGATGCCGGTCGCCGAGCCGCTGCCGCATCTTCCCCAGCGTCTCCTCGGTGAGCCGCAGCGCCTCCGGCAGACGGCCATTCGCCCGCTGGTAGCAGGCCAGGTTGTTGGCGGCAACCATCGTGTTCGGGTGGTCGTCGCCGAGGGTGGCCTGCAGCGCGGCCTTGACACCGGTCACCAGGTCCAGGGCCCGGGGCATGTTGTCGACCGCCGCGTAGTCGCACGCCAGGTTCAGTGCGCAGGCCCGGGCGTCCGGCGAGTCCGGGCCATAGCGGCGCATGAACCGCTCGTAGGTGTCCTGGGCCAGCGTCATCGCCTCCGCCTGGTCCCCGGCCTTGCGCAGCGAGACCGCGAGGCTCGCCGCTGTCCGCAGCGTTTCCAGCATCTCAGGGCCCAGCACCGCCTGGTATTTCGCGTAGGTGTCCCGCAGCAGGTCGATCGACTCCCGGAATGCCCCCGCCGCGCGCATGTCGAGCGCGAGGCTGGCCGCCGACGAGAGCGTGTAAGGGTGGTCGGGAGGGAGCACGACCCGGCGGCGGTCCAGCGTCTCCTGGTCGAGCCGGCGCGCCGCCTCATAGTCGCCGACCAGGCGCAGCGAGCTCGCCAGGTTGTTGGCGGCCGTCAGGGTCCGCTCGTAGTCCGCGCCAAACTGCTCCGTGAAGCTCTCGTACGTCTCCTGGTCGGAGCTGAGCGCCTCCTGGAAGTAGCCGAGCGCACGCAGGTCGGCGGCCAGGCCGCCCGCGGTCATCAGGGCATGCGGGTGATCGGCGCCGAGCACCGCGCGCTGCCGCTCGAGCACGTACGTGTCCAGGTCCCTGGCCTCGGCAAAGCGCCCCAGGGAGCGCAGCACGTTGGCGGTCTGGGTCTGCAGGTGCAGGGTCTGCTGGTGGTCTGGCCCCAGCTGCTGGGTCCACAGCGCCTGCAGCCGTTTGGCCTGGCTCAACGCGTACTCGAACTCGCCGTGCTTCCACTGGTAGCGCACCCAGTCGATGAGCAGCTGGCGGGTGCGGGGGTCCAGGCACTCCTCGGCCTGCGACGGGCCCAGGTGCGGCCAGATGATGTCGTAGGTGGACCAGTTGGCGGGGTCGTCGGTCTCGCCCTGGCGGGGACGGGCGCCGACCAGGATCTTGTGCACCTCGTGCCGGGCTTCCTGCTGCTCCTCCTCGGTCATCTGGGAGCGGATGACGGCCTGCACCAGCCGGTGAATCTGCAGCGAGTTGCTGCCCTGGTCGACCTTGATCAGCGCGAACCGGCTGACATCCCTGATCACCCGGCCGAGCATGAGCTTCTCGCTCAGCGTCTCGTCGAACGGCAGCAGCGATTCGTTCATCTCGTCGCTGTAGAGCAGGTTCATGGATATCGGCCCGGGCGAGCAGAACGCCAGGATCTGCAGCAGGCGCACCGCGGCCGGCGACCGCAGCTGGTCGAACGAGAGGTTCCAGGTCGCCACCACGGGCATCGGGTAGTCCGACGGCTGGTTCAGCGACAGGATGCGGGTGGACTCCGTCGCCAGCTGCTCGATGTAGTCACGGGCGGGCATCCCTGTCTGCTCCAGCCAGGCGCTGGCCTGCTCGACCGCCAGCGGCAGATGCCCGAGGGCCTCTGCCACCTGGTGCGCGTCCTCCGGGTCGAGTTTGGGCACGTGCCGCAGCAGGTGCGCGACGCTCTCGTCCCGGGTGAAGACGTCTACCTCGAGCGGCTCGGCGGCATGGCTCCAGCCCTGATTCCGTGAGGTGATCAGGACGTGCCCGGCCCCGGTCGGCAGGTACGGCTCGAGCTGCTTGGGGTCGTCCGCGTTGTCGAAGATCAGCAGCCAGTGCGGGCTGGTGTCGCGGCGCAGCTCCTCCAGCGCGGCCTCGGCCGCCTCGGCCACGTTGTCGCCCACCTGCAGGCCCATCTTCCTGGCAAGCTCGGCGAGGGCCAGGCTGATCTGCTCGGCCCGCTCCGACGGCACCCACCAGACCAGGTCGTAGTCGGCCATGAACCGGTGCGCGTACTCCAGGGCGAGCTGGGTCTTGCCCACCCCGCCCAGCCCGTACAGCGCCTGGGCGACCACGACGGCCACGCCGCCGCCCGCCAGCTTGTCGCGCAGCTTCTCCAGCGTCGCACCGCGCCCGGTGAAGTCCGCGTTCCTGGCCGGGACGTTCCAGATCGGCGGGATCGTGCCCGGGAACCGGGGCTCCCCGGCCTGCGCGCCCGTGCCCGCGGCGGCCTGCACGGGCCGGTCGAGCGCCCACAGCAGGCGGGCGGTCGCCTGGGCCGCGTCCAGCCGGGCCAGGTCGACCATGGGATAGTCGGTGAACGGCTCGGTGACCCTGACGTCGCTGACGCGCACCGGCAGGATCTGCCGGTGCATGCCCGCCGCGTCAGCGGCCGACAGCGCCTTCCAGGTCGTTCGCGCCTGCGGCGAATGCATGTACGCGGAGGAGAGGAGCGCGATCGCCCGCGGGGCGCTCTGCAACTCGCGCTCGGACTGGGCGCTCGCGTCGCCGCTCATCGCCGCAGCCACGGTGCTGCGGGGGATGACCCGGAAGTTCGCCCTGGTGAGCACCGCTTCGACCCAGTCGGCCCACATCCGGTCCTCCGGGGCGTAGCTGACATAGACCGGGGTCAGCGCGGTCGGCTGACGCCGGGTGAACGCCTCCTTGTACTGCAGCCGGAGTTCCTCCGCTATCGGCCGCATGGCCGTGACCTGGCCGCCGGTGACCGAATCGGCGATCCGCTCGAACGAGGCGAGCAGCGATGCCGGCGAGCCGGGATCGTCGCCGAACGTCGCCAGGGTCTCCTCGAACGCGTAGAACGGCTGGTACGGCACCTCGACCGACGCCCAGTACAGCGCCGACTCTTCCTGGGTGAGCGCGGCGGGGAACCCTTCGAACTTCATCCGCGCCAGCGCGCGGCCGATGTCGAGCTTCTCCTTCTCGCCGTTCTCGATGCGCATCGGGACGGGCAGGATCCGGATGTTGCGGTCCCGGTACCTGCGGCTGATCTGCCGCGCCACGTTGGCGGCTCCCTCGATGCTCTGGTCACTGAGGGTGAAGCACACCGTGAGGACGTCGGGGAGCTCGATCGTGCAGATGTCGGCGACGTCGGACAGCCCGGTACGGCTATCGATCAGCACGTAGTCGTAGTTCTGCTTCATGTCATCGCGCATGGCGCGGAAGAACCGCCCGCCGCCGAGCCGGTCATAGAAGTTGTCCCAGTCAAGCGAGCTGACCGCGGCCGAATAGTCGCGGTTCTGCCTGCCCGCGGACAGGAAATCGAGCCTGCCGTCGTCAGGGAATGCCCATTCCAGGGAGACGGCATGCCGCTGCACCTGCGCATATTCCAGGTGCCAGCCGTCGTCGCGCGCGGCGGGATTCAGCGCGGCGGCCTGGTAGTCATTGATGATCTCGATGACCCCAGGGGTGGCCTCCACCGTCGACGCGTCGAGGAACGGATGGAAGAACTTGTGCAGGCCGGGCGACTCCAGATCCCAGTCAACGGCCAGGACGCGCTTGCCGTTGCTGGCGAGGATCCAGGCGACATTGGCCATTGCCATCGTGCGGCCGGTGCCGCCCTTGTAGGAGTAAAAGGTGATGATCTGTCCCTGGCCGGGCTCGCCGGACACGCTCATATGGAATCTCCGGTTTCCTCGGGATCGGCTCGCCTCAGCCGTGGTCGCTCATAGACGGGTCCCGGTGGCGGATGGGCTGGAGCAGCCTTGCGGAACCTCTTCAGCATGGCCATGGTCATTTCAGGCAGAATCTGGCTGAAATCCTCCAGGGTGGGGATCCCGTTCGCCGCCATCCTGCAGCGCCTCGGCACGCCTTCCAGCCTGCGGCCGAGATGCTCCTGCAGCCCCCGCCTGAGGGCCTGCTCGGCCTCGCTCAGCTCTCTGTCCTTGGTGTTCCAGGGAATGAGCACGCTGACCCAGGACTCCTCGATCTCGTTCAGGCATCTGAGCTGCTCGCGGTGAGCATCCGACGTGCTCACCCAGGCGTCCACCAGGCACAGGCCGGGTGGCATCGGGTGGCCGTTGCCGCCGGCCGCCCAGTCGCCGCTCCCGAACGGCCCGACCAGGGGGCTGCAGTCAAGGCATTTCCTGGCCAGATCCCCGGCGTAATCGGCGACCGGCTGCGGATAGTCCGGCCGGTACGGGCTCCAGGTGCGCGGCGTCTCGCCGTAATACTCGTTGACGCGGCCCGGCGGGAGCGTGGAGACATCGTGCGCCAGCACCGAGATATACAGCTCGCCGTCGGTCACCCGCGGCGCGCTGTCCGGCCCGAACGCGCTGGGCAGCGATTCAAAGTCCTCCGGCTCGCGCTCACGGGTCGCGACCTCACCGGCACGGGCGGTGCTCGCGTCACCGATGTCGACGATGCGCTCGGCAAGCCGGTATACGGCGCGCTGGTAGTCCGCCCGGTAATTCTGCAGCTTCATGATGCCGTAGAAACCCTCGCTGCAGTACCGCTCGCCGAGGACGGCGTGGTCAAACTGAACGGACTGCGCGACGTGCGGGAGCCGTTCGGCGTCCAGCCGGGTCCACAGTGCCGGGACGATGGCGTTGGCAACGTCACCGCCGCGGGCGGCGTTCATAACCTCACGGCGTGCGAAGGCAAACCATTCCCTGCCGCAATAGCTGCTCTCAAAATAGCGGCGCGAATACAACGGCACGAAGGCGCGGCACCTCTGCAGTGCATTCACCAGCTCGGGAGACCACTCAGCGCCAAGCTTGTTTTCCCGGTCCATGAAGCCAGCTTCCTCGGGCCGGGCGTCGGTCAGTTGTAATATGACTTCGCACAGGTCTCTGTAGAGCTTGTAAACCCAGCGGTCCGGGTCTTCCTTGTCTGCGGGGTCGCGCTTCGGGGTCCGGGCGTAGCTGAGAAAAAAATATGGTCTGTAATCGCGCCCCGAATCCATCGGCGCTTTCCCCCTATCGGGCACCGGCACAACCTGCCGCAGGCTTACCAGACGCCATTTATCCCCTCAAGGCAGCCTTTCTAGCGATCATAGATGAGAGCTTGGCGCATGGCCAGGGCAGGTCCCGTGCCCGCTAGCGGCGGATCGACACGCGCATCTCGCTGACGAACTGCTCACCGAGCGCAGTCAGCGAACCGGAGCTGATCAGGGTCTCGATCGCGTCCCGCGTGCGGTCCCGCCAGTACGCGTACCGCTGGCCAGCCGCCTCGGCTTCGGCGCCGGCCGTCGCTTCCCTGCGGGCGCGCCAGAAGTCGGTGACCGCGAGGTGGGCGTAGGTGCCCTGCAGCAGTCCTTCGAGCGGGCGCGCGTCCTCCCGCCACGGCGCGTGGAACAGCCGGCCGTCGGACGGGTCGTACAGGTCGTAGAGGTCGAGGATCGCACCGAGCTTGACGTGCTGGAACTCGTGAATGATCAGCAGCGCCAGGGTCACCGGGCTGGCGGGCAGCGCGGCGGCGACGGCGCCGAACGCGTGCCGGGCGGTGGCGCTGATATCGCGGCCCGGCGGCCCGTCCGCCAGCGGCATCAGCACGCCGAGGCCAGCGGCCAGCGCCGGGGCATAGGCAGGGTGACTGCGGCAGATTTCCTGCCAGGCACCCTCGAACGACCGTTGCCACTCGCCGAATGCCGAATCGGTCAGCCGCGGGGCCGCCGGCCACTCATGGCAGTCACGGTACGGATCGGTGTCTTCGAGCGCGACGCAGATGCCGGGTGCCTGCAGCCGGCGCACTGGCTGCCAGTCCCCGGGTCTCCCGTCTTCCTGAACGTGTGAGGCGCCGCTGTGGTCGCCGCGCAACGCGCCTGTGGCAAGCTCCCAGTGGCCGTCGCCGGCCACGATCGTGACCGTGTCGGCGGTGACGGTGACCGCTGACTCGCCCCGGCCGATCGCCCCACTACCGCTGGTGACGAGCCGGCCCAGCGTCGGAAGGTGAACGGCGCCGTCCACGACCGGGACGGTGACGGCAGCATCCGCCTTGGCCAGGACGGCGGCCGTTGCGGCGAGCGCGCCGAGATGGCCGAGGTCGGCCGCCAGCCCGGGCGCGCCGTTGCCGCGCCCGGCGGGCGGCGCGGTCTTCAGCTGGTCGAGACAGCGCACCGTCCAGGCCCGGACGTAGGGATGGCCAAGGACCGCGTCGAGCGCTTCCGGCTGCTGGGCGTCGATGGTGGTCAGCACGCTCCAGGCGGCGCCCATCGCCGCGGCTGGGAGGTCAGGGGCGGCACCCGCCGCCTGGTACACCGCGCCGAGCAGGGCCCGGCGCAGCGTGCGCTGCGCCTCGGTGAGCTGCTCAACGGCCGCCGCGCCGCCGAGTCCCGAGGCCAGTGCGCGGAAGTCTGCGCCGCTCAGCCCGTGCGTGACGCCGTGCCGCTGGCCCGCCGGTGCCTGCGGCAGCCGGCTGGCGATGTGCGTGATCAGCTTGAGCAGGTCGGCGCAGTAGACCGAGGGGTTGGCGAAGCCGGTGCCCGCCTTGTACCTGTGGGTGTACAGGCCTCCGCCGCAGCTGGTGACGACCGGGCATCGCCGGCAGGTCTCGCACAGCCCGGCAAGCCCTTGCTGGCGGGAGAGGATCCCGGGGTGCTGCCCGACCACGTCCAGCGCGTGATCGAAGACGTTGAGCCCGGTCGCCGGCGCCCCGTCGAACGCCACCTTCAGCGAGTCGACCTGCTCATAACTGCCATCGGTCTCGATCACGGCAACAGCAGCGGGGTCCAGGCCGAGCGCCTCGGTGAGGCTGCCGCCGCCGCCGAGTGTGGAGATCACCGATTCGAACGTCCGGACACCTGCCGGGCGGCCCGCGCCGAGCCAGCGGTCAAAGATGGCGATCAGCCAGTCGCCGTACTCGGTGCCCGCGCCCGGGGTGCGGGCCGGCGGGCTTTCCCAGGTGGCATGCGGCAGCAGGAAGTCGATCACCGGGGGGTCCAGCCGCATTAACGTGTCGTAGACGCCCACCGGGTCGTTGGCGACGTCGATCGTGCACAGCAGGCCCGCGTACAGATGGCGGAACCGGTCGCTGCGCAGCAGCCCGATGGCCCGGATCACCTTGTCATAGCTGCTGCGCCCGTCGGCGTACCTGCGGTGCCGGTCGTTGGCGGCCCGGTCACCGTCGATGGATATGCCGACGCGCACGTCGTGCTCGGCGAAAAGCTCGCAGAAAGCCTCGTCGAGCAGCACGCCGTTGGTGTGGATCCTCAGGTCGAGCCGGCAGACGCCGCGCAGCGCGGACGCCAGCTCGGTCGCGATCCGTGCCAGCCTGGCCTTGCCCGCGAGCAGCGGCTCCCCGCCATGCAGGATCACCTGCACCGAACTCAGCTGGTGCGCCGCCGCGTGCTCGGCGATTCGCTGAGCTGTCCGCGAAATTGCCTCATCGGAAATGGCGACAGGACGGCCATGCCAGCTTTGGTCGGCGCCTTCGTAGACGTAGCAGTGGTCACACGCCAAGTCGCAGCGGGAGTGGACCTTAAGGACGAACTGGCTCAGCACAGCGGGCGGCCTGTCCATGCCAGGCCCTCACCGTCAGATCGCTGAGTTAAAGCGGGCGACCCGTACCGCGGGGACGGCCAAGTCCCGCAGAACGCGGGCCACCGCTTGATCCGTGCCGGCCGCGCTCGGGACCGCGATCTTCGTCAACGGCACGTTGCGAAGGTCTGGCAGGGCGGACGCGATTTCTGCAGCCTCGTCGGTGGACCTCATGGCTACCTGTCAATCTAGCCGTGGCATGAGCCAACTAGCTGGTTGGTGAAAATAGTTTGTACGTTTTGGGTGCCAGTTCCGGGTCTCTAGGTCTAAGTAGTTACCCGGATGCTGCCACAAACTCACCTCGCGGCCAGGCCGGCCTGCAGCCGGGCGCCACGGTGGCTCGCCTCCGAGCACCGGATCATCCGTCCCGCGGCCTAGGCGCCACGCGCTAAGGGTACGGCAAGCCCGGCAGATCTGGGTGCGATCAGCGACCCTAGATCACAGAATTTTTGGGCGGCCGCCAACGCCAGCCTTCCATGCCCCTAACGCCCCCTGTGACGTGCCCAAACGCGCGCCGGCCGGGAGCCCGTGCAAAGACTTCGGCAAGGCCCGCCAAGCGGGGGTGGGCGCAGTTCGCCGCCACGCATGGTCTCGCCCACGAGGGCGCTCACACGCACCTTTCATAGCCTTGGTGCGGGCAGGCTGTTAAGCGCCCCCGCCAGCAGCGGGAACGCATTAACAAGCCTCGTGATGCGCCAATAACAGGCGTGACAGCATTAACGATGACCGCATCCGGCGCGGCGGCTGGCTACCAGCCGGCTATGCCTGCCGCGTAGTTGGCAAGCGCCTGGGCGTTGGCATCGATGTCCCAGGTGTCTTGATCGAAGTACATGATGCCCGCGACGCCCGGCTGGGCTGCCGCCCCGGCAAGCATCTGAGTGATCAGAGACGCCTGGGTGCCGTCTTCCGGCGGCACGTCAGCCGGAACTCCGGCTTCAGTGATCTCCGTCGGGTCGCTCGACAACGCCTGGAGCTGATCGATTGTGTTACCGAAAACGGTCTGATAGGTCCAGTCGTCTCCGTACGCGAGCTGACCGTAGTACCCATCGATGGCCGTGTAGTCGACGTAGGAGGCTCCGGGCCAGAGAGTGGACACGGGCACCGTGTACCACTGGTCCTGAGCTACCTGGTAGAAGGTCAGGAGGCTGTACGAGTGCATGATGGCGGCCACATGGTCGAACGCCGCGATGTACTGCGACGGTACGACCGCCGGATATTGCTGGTTCGCTTCCGCATCGAAGGATACGGCCGCTTGTGACGGTAGCGCCGCGAGACTGCTCGCCAGTGAGTCAAGCCAGGAGTCCGCATCGCCTGCAGCGATGGCCGCCAGGGATGGAACGTCTCCCTGGCCCGGCTCCCCGATCTCGACAAGCAGCTGGCTGCCGCTCAAGATCCGGCAGTGCCCGCTGATCGGGTTGCCCCACACCAGATAGCAGGTATTGATGTTCGGAACGAGGCCAGTGGCAGCCTCGAACGTCTGTGGTGTGCTCGTGATCACCCCAAGGAGCGGGGTGGTGGAAGCGTTTGCCGGCGTGCCCGTCATTAGTGCGCATCCAAGGCATGCCGCGCCCAGTGCCGCGGCCACGATGGGTCTGCCGATCTTCGGTCGCATGAGTGCCTTCCAGGTGAGTATTCCGCCCGTGCACGCGGGGAGGTGCTACGCAGGTAGCTTGCGGTGAGGTCACCACGCCTTTGGGTGTCGAGGTCGCCGCCGCTAATACGTAAAAAGAGGTTAGATGGCACGAATTCACGGCAGACTCTTCCTACTTGGTCTATCAAGTGAGACGCGGCAGCGTCCTGGAAGGTTGACCGCAGTTGACGGCGCAGCCGAAGGACATATTGCCAGTTAAACGCACTGTGCCGCTAAAGTGGCTATCAGACCTTTTTCTCCGTACAACCCCGCATTCTGCCCAGACGGGCCTCGCCCGGGCAACCGGCGCTGTCTGGACGGCGGGCCAGCCGCGTGCGAATGTGTGTGGGAGGCCGTGACCAGCAGATCCGGTGTGCCGTGCGGGAAGGCGGCCGAGGAATGGCGTCAGTGGCGTAGATGGGGGCGCGGCTATGGCGATCCGGCTGGGCAGAGTCCAGCTAGGCCGCCGCGCCGCGTGGGTCGTGCCCGCGGCGCTTGGCGCGGCCGCGACCGCCTACCTGGCCTGGGGAGCGTGGGTGTCCGCGCACGACCCGCGGTGGCCTTCCGCCAGCCCGGTGTGGTGGCGGGCCTGGCTGCAACCCGCCGACGACCGGACGCTGCTGGCCGTCATCGCGGCGTGGGTGGTGGCGTGGCTGTGCTACTGGTGGCCGCGCCGGCTGCAGCCCTCGGTGGTGACCATGGCTGCGGTCGTGTCGATGGTGCTGATCGGGGGGGTGCTCAGCACCGCCTCGCTCATCCCCTGCCGCGGCGGCCAGACCGATACGGCCGTCGTGGCCTGGCTGCTCGGGCTGTACCTGGGTAATGCTCCGTCGGTCTACGGCCAGCCGGGGACCTGCCCGGGCCAGCCGCCGCTGGCTCTGCAACTCGGCGAGGTGGTGTGCCTGGCGGCGACGCTGGTCGGTGCGCTCGCCGCGGCCGTGGTGCTATGGCGGAAACCGGTGAGCCGGCTGCGCGCGCGGGCGGTGCGGGATGCCATGGTGTTCACCGGGCTGGATCCGATGACCATGGCCCTGCTGCAGCGGCTGGCCCGCGCCTGGCGCCCCAACCGGATCATCGTCATCGAGCCGGACGACAAGCACCCGATGCTGGACGAAGCCCGCGCGACCGGCGCCCGGATAATGATCGGGGATCCGGCATCCTCCCGCGTGCTGCAGCCGGTCCTCGCCGGGTGGCGCGGATGCGCGCTGAGCTACCTGTACGCGCTGCGGCCCGACGTGGGCGAGAACGAGGCGGTGCTCGCGGCCGCGCACACGGTACTGCGGCGCTACCGGCCCCATCCCGAGCGCCAGCCGCACCTGATCGCCCGGATCGATGACGTGCGGCACGCCGACTACTGGCGCGGGTGGCGCTGCGGCACGTCCAGCCACTGGTTCGAGGACGCGCTGAGCGCGCAGGAAGCAACCGCAAGCGCCCTGGTCAACGAGATCTTCCGCACCGGCGCCCGGCTGCTGCTGCTGTGCGGTGACAGCACGTTAGCCCTGGCTATCCTGCTCGAGCTTGCCCGCAGTTACTGGGAACGCCGGGACCTGGCCAGCGCGGCCGCGCTGGGCCGTGCCGCTCACCCGGACGCCGCACAGCCCGCCGGAGCCGGGCAGCTCTCGGCGCCGCTGCCCCTGGAGCAGGTGGTGCTCGTTGACCGCCGGGCGGAAGACCTCCGGCGCGAGTACCTGGCGACGTCTCCGCACCTGGTGGCGGGGGCACAGGCCAACGGCTCCGCGCCGCCTGGCGACGCCGCATACCCCGGCGTTGCCGCACAGCCGGTCCCATGGAAGGAGCACCTGCTGGCCATGCTGGACGCCATGCCGCCCGATGACACCGCCGCCACCGCGGTCGTGATCGCCGGCAGCTTGTCCGAGGACGGCATGCACGAGGCAGGGCGGGTGGCCAGGCTCCACCCGGTGGTCCCGGTGTTTGTCCTTACCTCCGACGGAGCCGGCACCAGCGACGCCATCTTCGACCAGCTGCGGCCCTTCCAGCGCACCCTCCTGGTAGACGGGGAGGCGCTTGAGGATACCTGGACACGGGTTGCCCGGCACTGGCACGAGTGCTACCGGCTCAGCCACCCGCCGGTGCCGGGTGATCCACGGAAGCTCACCGGCCGTCCGTGGCAAGAACTCGACGACTTCATCCGGCAGGACAACATCCTCGAGCTCCGCTCGCTGATGACGGCGGTGGTGGCCCGCGGGCGCCGGTGGGCACCGCGCCGGGCGGTAGCGCCCGGCAGCTTCATCGAGCTGAACGACCATGATCTGGAAGAGGTGGCCCGCGCCGAGCACACCCGCTGGTACCGGCGGCGCGTCGCAGCCGGCTGGACGGCGGTCAGCGACGGCGGCGGATCGGTGACCGGCAACACCAGGGTGAACGCCCGGGTGCGGGCCTGGGAGGACCTGCCGCCCGAGATCCGCGCGGCGAACGTCAGCCATGTGCGTTCCCTGCTTGCCCAGCTTGAGAGCGTCGGGTTCATGCCGGTTGTGCCGGAAGGCGGCCCTGCCGAGGCGGCGGCGTTCGAGCGCGTGGGCGTGGTCCGGGCGCGGCAGCTGCGGGCACGCAGGCGGTGGACCCGGCGCTCCGGCGACGAGTTGCGCGGCGACCCCGGAGACTGGCGCGTGACCGACGGCGACGACGAGCGCACGGTGCAGGATCTGCAGTTCCGCGCCAGCCATGAGCCTCTCGGCGGCGAGCACTGGCGCCGGACCGGCACCTACAGCGCCTGGCAGGTCAGGGAGAAACTGGTCCTCCGGACGATGGAAGGCCGGGCCACCGCCGAAGCCGGCGACTGGGTGGTGGAAGGGCATCAGGGAGAACGCTGGCCGGTCACCGACGAGCAGTTCCGGAAGACTTACCGGACGAAGGCGGACGAATAGGTCTGAAGCTCGCTACCGGGGCGCCGCACGGTAACAGCCGGTTCACGCCTCCCCGCCCGGCTGGCGCGCCGTCCCGCCGGGACCTGCCGGGTTCCAGCGGGACGACGGGGGCGAGCCAGTCCCCGGGATCCGGCGGCTGCGGGTCGCCGGTGGCAGGCTGCGGCCCGTCGATGAGCAGGCTCTCGATCACGCTGGCGAGCCTGATGATGCACCCTCGCGTCTCAGCGAGGTCATCCTCAAGCTGGGCTATCCGGCGTAGCAGAAGCGTCCGGGACTCGGGCCCTTCGGTGGTCTCAGCCATGGTCGCTGTCCTTTGCCTGCGGGGCGGAGGTCGGCCTGAAAGACTGACGCTTTGCAGCGAACAGTGGTTCACCTGGGTGAACGCGGCGCGCGGTATTGCCCCGTTGTCTGCTTAGGTTCGCAGGTCCGCCCGGGCTCGCTAGAGGCGGCGTCCGTACTCGTCACCGGCGTTGACATAGATGACGGCAACCGGCGGTATCACCATCGCCACCGCCGACATCACGATGGCTGCGGTGACCGAGAAGACGCGCACGAACGTCCAGGCAGCGATCACGAGGACCAGGCACGTGCCCATCATCACGAAGTACACGTGGTTACGCTTCATACCTTGCCGCATACCCTCGGCAGCTCCGGCAAACGCGCGGGCCAGGCCGGTCCTCCGGCGCCAGGCTCGCAGCCTTGGCCGTGCCCCCGCATACCTCACCCGGGCGCCCCGCACCACCCGGCCGGCGAGCTATGACTGGCCGATGGCGGTCTTGTAGAGATCGGCGACAAACGCGCCGAAGCGGGCCGCGTAAGACACGCTGGCCGTGTATCCGCCCTGTTCGTAGCCTCCGATGACGCCGATCACGGTGCCCAGGCCGGTCGCCGGATTGGTGTCCTCGAGCATCGGGCCGCCGCTGGTGCCGTTGGTGTAGCCGCCGCAGTCGAACTGGAGCTGGGTCGGGCTAAACCCGCGCACCAGGTTGGCGCAGCGGAGCGGCGCGCCCGCCGATTCGGGGTACCCGATCACGGTGGCGACCTGGCCGACCCCCTGGCCGACGCCGAGGCGCTCGCCTCCGGTGACGTCCTGGATCTCCGCCCCGCCCTGCGCGGCTACCAGCAGGAAGGCCACATCGTCAGCCGGGTCTGCCGTGGCGATCCAGTTCCGGCCGACGATGACGCGGGTCACCCGCCAGATGCCGTACGGGATCCGGCCGTTGACGTAGCCGGGGACGAACACGATGGAGCCGCTTGACACCCCGGTGACGCAGTGCGCCGCGGTGATGAGGAGGTCGCGGCCGGGGCTGTCCACCACGCTGGCGCTGCAGAAGTGCCTGCCGAGGCCCCCGCCGCTGGTCGTGAACAGGGCACCAACCGCGGGCGTCCCGGCGAAGGTCAGGCCCTGGGTGTCCAGCGCACGCGACTGCGCCCCGGCCGCCACCGTGTCCAGGCCCCGGTCGAGCGGGGTCGCGATGAGGCCAACGGCAGCCGCGGTGAGACCTGCGGCCATGCCCAGCAGCCAGCGGATGCGCCGGCTCATGGACCGTACCGGCTCTGCCGGCTCAGCTGCCACGTTGCTTCCCGGCGGTACCCTGCATGCCCCCTCCCGTGCTCCCTCGCCATGCCCCTGCTCATTAGACAGCCACGCAGGGACATACGAAAGACCAAAAATCACCCACGCGGAGTTATCGCGGCGATCTCAGGCGTAAAGGGAGCGCTGCCCCTCCCGGCATTGCCGGCATATAAACAAGCGCGGCCGCGGCTCCGCGGCCGCGCTTGCCCTGGTATCGCGAGTTAAGACCCCGGCGTTGGGGTGGAGGTGAGGACGATGGCGGTCGGCTCCTCACCGTCTCCTGCGTTCGCCTCGCCGCCGTAGCCGACGTTGAAGCTGCCGACGAGACTGTCATTGGCCGTGTCGAACACCGTGACAATGCCCGAGGTGAGCCCGCCCACCCACAGCTGGCTGCCGTCGGGGGTCAGGGCCACGCTGACGGGGTCGCCCGCGTCGGAAATCGTGTCCGTGACCGTGTCGGACTTCGTGCTGATTACCGAGATGGCGTCGGAGTCGCCGTCGGCCACGTAGACCGTGCTGCCGTCGGATGAGACCACCAGCTGCCATGGCATCAGGCCGACCTTGATCGTGCCCGTGACCCTGTTGGTTGCGGCGCTGATGACGTCCACCAGGCCCTGGACGGTGTTGGTCACGTAGACCATCCTGCCGTCCGGTGAGACCGCGACGCCCTCCGGATTGCCGAGCCCGGGGATCACGGCGGCGACCTTCTGGGTGGCGGTGTTGATGACCAGCAGGCCGCTGCCCGTTGTCACGTACGCGGTGGCCCCGGACGGCGAGAACGCGATCTGGATGGGATCGCTCGGCAGCCTGAGCGTCGATGTCACTGTGTCGCTCGCCGTCGAGATCACGCTGATCCCGCCCAGCGATGGCTGGCCGGTCTGCGGGCCCGTGTCGGCCACCCATACCTGGCTGCCGTCAGGGGTCACGGCCAGGTCCTGGGGGTCGAAACCCACGTGGATGAGCGTCTCGGCGGGATTTTCGTAGTTGTCCACGTTGAGGTCGGCGGAGTCGATCACCGCGACGGTGTCGTTGCCGGTGTCGGCGAAGTACAGCGTGTTGCCGTACATCGCCACGCCCTCCTCGCTGGAGTCGTAGTTGAAGTCCTGCGTACCAGTACCAGGCACTTCCCTGTCGCCCACGTTGTACTGCTGGATGAGCTTGCAGTTGGCGGTGTCAACGGCGTCGAAGGCCTGATAGCCGGGGAGCGCCACGTAGGCGGCTCCGGTCGGTCCGCTGCAGCTGGCTGCGGCCAGCCGGGCCCTGGCGGAACCCGCGTGGCTGCCAGCGGCGGGGTGATGAGCGGCGAGCGCGGTAGCCGTGCCCGCGGCTGCGAGCGCGACGGCCGCCGCTCCCGCTATGATCACGCGCCGGCTGGCCCAGGCCGGACCGGAACTCGATGATTCGCGCGGTGCCATTGGTCACACCCCCACTACGGCCGAGGCGGCTGCTGCGTTCCGCACCGGTTTGGACCCAGGCGGCTGGACGGGCGGAGTCTGGTTCGCTCCTGGGTAGGGCGGGAGCTGGAACTGGACCACTTCCTGCTCGGCGAGCTCGAGCTGCTGCTTCGTGTCCGGCAGCCGCGGGAACCGCCCGCTCGGGAACGCCCCGAGCGCCGACGTGAAGTCGCCGACGGTCTGGCGCCGCCAGGCGGTGATGTTGGGGTTGACCACGCCGGTCACCAGCTCGAGCAGCCGGGTGACCGAGGTGTGGTCGAACGTGTCGTGGCAGACGAAGCCGCCCACCGTCCACGGCGAGATGAGGATGCAGGGGACGCGGAAGCCGAGGCCGATCGGCCCTGGCGCGGATTTTTCGGTGCTTGCCGACGCGGTGATGTACTCGCCGGGCGTGCCGGCCGGCGCGGTGGGCGGGACAACGTGATCGAAGTACCCGTCGTTCTCGTCGTAGATGAGGATGAACAGGGTCTTGGCCCAGACAGCGGGATTGGCAGCGATCGCGTCGAGCTTGCTCTTGACGAAATCGGCGCCGGCCGCCGGCATGAAGTCCGGGTGTTCGGACTGGTAGGAGGTCGGGAGGATGTACGACACCGTCGGCAGCCGGTCATGGATGGCGTCGTACTCGAACTGGCCGGCCTGGTAGAACCGCATCGCGTTCTGGTACAGCGGTGACGACGTCGACGCGTTCTGGTACTGGTCGAAGTACTCCAGCACGTTGAAGCCGTAGTTGTCGATCTCCTGGTACACCTTCCAGGACACGCCGGCCGCCGACAGCAGCTCCGGATAGGTCTGCCACGAGAAGCCCTCGGTGGGCACGTAGTTGCCGTAGGCCGGGCCGCCGTGGATGCCCGCGGGGTCGATCTGGCCGGTCATCAGGTAGAGCCGGTTGGGCCACGTCGGCCCCAGCACCGAGCAGTGGTAGCCGTCGCAGATCGTGAAGGCGTCGGCCAGGGCCCACTGGAAGGGGACGTCGTCCCGCTTGAAGTACGCCATGGAGTACTGCGCGGCCTTCCCGTCATACGAGTCGATCGCCGTGTTGAGCCGCGCGGTCACGAAGCCGTCCATGGCCCCGTTGTCCCACGAGTCGTGCTGCGGCAGCCAGCTGTGGCTGGTCGAGGGCAGCGCCTGGGCACTCGTGCTGTGCGTGTCGGCGTGGAACGGGTACAGGTACCCGTCAGGATTGTCTGGGTCTGCCTGCTTGAAGACGCCCGGGATCGCCTGAGGGTCGCTGAAACCGCGCACGCCGGGCATGGCGCCGAAGTAGTGGTCGAAGGACCGGTTCTCCTGCATCAGCACCACGACGTGCTTGATCTCGGGGATCGGCTGCGTCGACCGACTGCCGAGCAGCGACGCTGGCACTCTTTCGACGGCCTTTCGCAGATTGGGCGGAAGGGCGAAGGACGCGAGCACCATGCCCCCCGCCGACGCCATCAGCTGACGCCGGCTTATCTCTATCGCCATGCATGACCTCCAGATCGTCAACCTGGGCTGGGTCAAGCCCAACGGACGAACGTAGTCCGCAAAGCAAAAAGTAAACTGACAAAAAATAACGTTCCAGTGAGAAAGGAGTGAAAGGTATGTGTCTCGGGGGTCAGGACCGCGGCACGGCCCGGCCGGCGGCGGGCTGCCGGGCGCTGACCGACCGGATGATGACGCTGATCCCGAGCACGCCGGCCGGGACCAGGGTGACCAGCGCGGGCAGCTGGTAACGCCAGGAGAACTCGAAAAAGTCCGACGCCAGCAGCACCATCGCGCCGGACAGGAAGCACAGCAGGCAGCCCAGGGCGAGCTGCCGGGTCGCCGGGTCGAGGCGCCGCCTGCGCGCCACGGCAACGGCAGAGCCGGCCAGGCCGGTCACGGTGAAAAGGGCCAGCAGCGGGCCGGGCGTGTACCCGCCGTGCAGCTGGTACGCGCGCAGGAACGCGGCCACGGGCCGCCACACCGCTGGCTGGCCGCCGCCGAACCGGCCGGTCGTGGTCTTGACCACCTTCTCGGAGACCCACGGCGGGTAGTACGTGTACTTGGTCTGGAACTGCCACCGGGCGATCGGCGTGTCGCCCGGCATCGTGTTCCTCGTCAGCGCGAACAGCTTCACCACGTCGAAGGCGTACGCTCCGGCCACCCGCAGCGGCTGCTGGGTCAGCACCTGGTGGTTGAAGCTGGTGAGCAGGCTGTTGACCTCGCCGCGCGGCAGATGAGAGTAGTACGGCCGGATCGGGGAGGCGGTCCCGTACTCGAGCCAGTCCGGCCCGTTGGCCTGCTGCGCGCTGGTCGGGCACAGGCCGGGCAGGACCACGACCTTCACCTTGTTGTGAGCGGCGACGGTGCGGATCAGCATCCTGCGCTCGTGGGCCGGGAGCTTGAGCGTGGCGCAGTCGGCGACAGCGGCCATCCGTCCGTACAGCGACGTTGCGCCCGTGTCGGAGAGGTAAAAAGCCCCGGTGAGCACGAAGGAGATCGTGCAGTACACGAGGATCGGCAGCGCGAACGACACGCACACGGCCGCGGCCTTGCCGACGGCGCGGCGCCAGCCGCCGCCCGCCACGAGCAGGTAGATCACCGCGGGCAGCAGCAGCGCCTCGCCGATCTGGGCCACGGTGGCCGACGCGCCAAGCACGATGCCCCCGGTCACGACCCGGGGCCAGCTGACGCCGTCGGCCCCCTGCCGCGGCCAGAGCAGGATGGCCAGGCCGGCCACGATCGCGGCCTCGAACCAGACGTCGGGCATGATCAACTGCTCTATCTGCAGCTGGTAGGCGTCCAGCAGCACCGGCGCGATGGCGAGCGCGGCCAGCCAGCGGGACACGCCGCGGCGCAGCAGCAGCAGGTAGATGACCACCGCCATGCCCAGGCCGAGCAGATGCTGCACGGCGGCGACCGCGTCGAGGTTGCCGACAGACAGGATGGCCTTCAGCGGCCCGGAGTAGCCGACCGGGTCCTGGCCGTACGCGTTGTACAGGTACCTGACCGAGTCGACGAACAACAGCGCCGGGCGGTAGGCGAGCAGCACCAGCACCCGGAGCACGAGCCCCGCAGCCAGCAGCCCCGCGGCCAGCCAGTGCCGCGATGCGGCGGCGCCGATCGCCCGGCCGGTGCGCCTGGGCAGGGCCTGCCCGGCCGAACTGTCCAGTCCCGCCTGTTTGACCTGGCTCATAATCGGCCCGGCGGGGTCTGACCGCCGCCGGACAGCCAGAGCGCGAGGAAGACGGTGACGATCGTCAGCCACCGCGTCATGCGGTTGCGCGGGACCAGGGTCAGGGTGGCCCAGGCGAGCGCCGTGTACCAGGCGAAGACCCAGGGAGCGACGATGACCCAGGCGAAGGCGAGCGCGAACGGCGCCACGATCTCGCGCGGCTGGTCGGACGAGATCCGCTGGTAGATCAGCCAGGCGACCACGAGCATGGCAATCGGCCACAGGCAGGTGATCACGACCGACGTCGTCGGCTCGCCCACGCCGAGCGCCTCGGCCGCCATCTGGAACAGCCGCCACGGCGAGGGCATGATCACCCACCTGGTGCCGCCGATGACCGGCTTCAGCGCGTTGAGCCCGGCGAAGCTGTACTCCACGGCGACCGTGGCCAGCGCCACAGCAGCCATCCGGGCGGCGCGCATCCACTCCCGCCGCCGGAGCAGCGGGAAGGCCAGCCCGACGCCGATCAGCACCGCGTTGACCTTGATCCCGCAGCCGAGGCCGATCAGCAGGCCCACGGCCACGTCGGCCCACTTGCCGGAGAACCGCCGCGCCACCTGGATGGCGCAGATCGCCGCCGCCGCCACGAACGTGTCGATCTGGCCGCCTGCCACGAGCTCGAGCAGCAGCACCGGGTTGGCCGCCCAGAAGAGCGTTGCCCGCACCGGGTCGTCCGAGGTCTTCAGCAGCAAGAACCCGAGGCCGATGAAGACGGCGCCGTTGATGATCATCAACAGCCAGATCGTGGTCGTGACGCTGCTGCCGCCGACCCACGCGGCGAACCACTGGACCGCGGTGGCGATCGGGCCGTAGACGGACGGCTGCCCCTTCCACACCGCGCCGACCGCGTGCGTGTACGGAGAATGAGCCCCCAGGAACCCGGCCGGGTTCTTGATATACGGGTTACCGCCCAGCGCCGCGATCCGGCCATACGCCGCGTAGCTCGCGATGTCCGACGAGCCAACCGGGGTCAGGCTGACCATCACCGCGACGATGCCGGCGCTGACCAACAGCAGGCGCCGCGGATTCGGGCGCCAGCCCTGGCTGTGCGCCCACAGCATCCCGGCCAGCCCCAGGCAGGACAAGATCGCCGCGGTGTAGAGCAACGCCATCGCGACCGCGTCGTCGTGGGCGAGCGACGGCAGGAACCGCGACAGCGGCAGCTTGACCGGCAGCGTCTCGGTGTTTGGCGCGGTGGCACCGACCAGCATGCCCAGCAGGAGCCCGGCGCCGGACACCGAGACCGCGACCGCGGGGTTGGACAGCTTGCTCCACGCCAGCTTGCGGATCACGGTGCTCATGACCCGCTCGATGGGGCCGCCCGGACGCTCCTCCGCCCTCGGGGCAAGCGCTACCGGCTGGCCGCTAGGCTCGGCCCCGTCTGAGTCGGCCGCGTGGGTGTGGAGCTGCGTCACCTAGGCCGTACCTCCATTGGCGGCCTTGCGCAGCCACCTGGGATGCAGGGAATTACCGCGCCGCCCTGCGCCCCGGCCCCGGCGGCCTCCGCTGCTCCGCTGGCTGACCCGGCAGGGCGCCACCGGCTAGCGTAAAGGTGTGGCCTGTGCCGCCATGCCACATTCGCCTGAATCATGCCAGCCAGTCCCTACGTCAACAGCGATGCGATCGCTCACGACGGGCCACAGCCCACGCTAAAGGGTCAGGAGCAGGGTACCCGCGAAACCTGAGACCATCCGTGGTATCCGGGCCAGGCATCAGTCGTTACCCTTGGCTCAGGGATGGGAACTATTTACAGCATGCTGCTCACGGGCAGATGGGCTCGGCTGGCGCGGCACTTGCTAACCGGACTCGTCTTGCTCGTCGTGCTGGCGGGGGCCGCGATCGCGATCGCGATCGAGGTGACGCCGCAGCAGACGGTCAGGGTGGCAGGCCAGGTCATAGAGGTAGGAGCGACAGCGCCCAGCCTGAGCCTCTCCGGCCCGGGAGAGGTCGACCTGTTCGGCCAGAGCCTGCCGACCAACGTGCGGTTCG
>Ga0335075_10000782_pt1 | contig 53966 bp, 45 predicted proteins | sample Lox_Sample_24_FD_206723 | JGI IMG/M metagenome (GOLD analysis project Ga0335075, IMG submission 206723) | Soil microbial communities from Loxahatchee National Wildlife Refuge, Florida, United States - Lox_Sample_2.4 | ecosystem: Environmental > Terrestrial > Soil > Wetlands | place: USA... | reverse complement strand
TAAAACCGCTGGAGGGCTGAAGCTAGCGCCGTGCAATTTGATCGACTGCTGCATAAATCCCAGGCGCAGACGCCCGTTTTTCAGGCCAATTCGTGCGAAACCAGTGAATTTCACGCCGGATTTAAGTGATTTTGTGCTGGTGATCTGCACTCCCGAATACGCGAAGAAAGCCAACGCGCGAACGGGAGGCGTAGCGTATGAGGCCATGATCATTACCGCCGAACTTGCCCGCCAAGTACTCCAACGCAAATTTATCCCCGTGCTGCGCAGCGGTAGCTGGGGGCCCACGTCGCAGCCCACCTGGCTTGAATCGAAAATGGGAGTTGATCTCCGCGACAATCCCTATGACGAGAAGCATTACGAAGATCTTCTCCGCACCCTTTATCAAGAGCCATTGTCGCCGCCGCCACTCGGTGTGAAGCCCGCGTTTTCGGTGCGGCTCGATTCGGGAGGCAGCGCAACCGCATCGGCCGCAGGCCCGGAGAGCCTGGCCCGAAAGGCGTCCGCAACATCGTCGCCCCTGATTTTCGTCGGTTCCCGTGTGATCCCCGTCTCTGATAACGGGGAAACCTGGAGTGCCGAGATCGGGCGATACGAGAGGCAGTGGGCAACCAGCCAAGGGCGCATTGCCCTAGTTGCGAAGTTTGCCAATGAAGCTCGACCGGATGCATCAAATCGCGGATGGCTGGTCAAGGCCAACTTGATCTTCCGCGAACAGGGGAGAGAGGTGCGCAGGATTGTAGGTTCCTGGCTGGAGGAAGCCACCGAAATTGCCGAGATTCGCGTGGACGAAACACGGGAATTACTCGTCCTTGCCGTCGTCGACCAGCGACAGCATACGATTGGGAAGCGGCGACTACGAGTTGACTTAAATGGCGAGGAGATTCGAACCGACGTTGAACCCATCGCTCCGGCGAAAATCGGGAGTGTAACGGTCCGTATGACCGATGCGGATACAGGTCAATTCTTGACGCAGTACGAATTCAAATTGCAGATGGATCCGCTTGGTTTAGAAGAAGCGTGATCCCTCGGGCTTGTCGATGGCTCATCGTGCATTTGCCATCGCTCATCAGCTACTACTTCTGACAAATTTTTTCGATCGGGCTCCACGAACACCGTTCGATGTCCAATTGATACCGCTCAAACACTTTCGCGCTGATAACGTAGGCTATTTTTCGCACATTTGATTTGAGTTTGGACCGACGGCGATCATTGAGCGCTACCGGCGGCGGGAGTCGTCGGTGGAAGAGGCGCTGGTGGAGATGTACCTGGCGGGAGTGAGCGTGCGGCGGGTGGAAGACATCACGCAGGCGCTGTGGGGCACGCGAGTGTCAGCCTCGACGGTGAGCGATCTGAATCAGAAGATTTACAGGCAGATCGAGGAGTGGCGACAGCAGCCGCTGGTGTCGGGGACCACTAAGCGTGGCGATCCATACCTCCGCATGCTGCTGATTCATGGCGCGCGATCGGTGGTTTATCGATCCCCGCACAAGACCGACAGCCGCAGCCAGTGGGTGGCGGAGAAACAGCGCAGGCTGGGAACCAGCAAAGCCTGTGTTGCCGTGGCCAACAAGAACGCACGGATCATCTGGGCTCTGCTGGCCCACGATGAACCATATCGTCGCACAGCATAGCAGCACAGTTGTCAGCTTTCATCCGGGACTGCAAGGGTGATTCAGTGATGGCACAACAGGGAGACCGGCTTGTCTAAAACCTGCCAGGGGGCTGGGCCTTTAAGGCCGATGACCTGATCAAGGCAGACAAGCGCAGATTCCATCAGGGCCCGAGGGTGACGACCCTCAACTTCGAGGCCGGATATATGCACGCAGTCTTTCCTCAACGCCAGAACTGAAAAATCCGTGCAGCAAGGGCCGGGTCCACATATGCCCCCCAGAATCCGTCCGGATCGGAATACGATTTGGACGAAGAATGGGGTCAGGTCACCACAACCGAACCTCCATCAGCCCAGCATCGAAGAAAACCAGACCGGAAGCGACCATCCAACCAAAAGCGGATCGGCACTTCCGGGACGAGAAGAGAACAATCCCACATGGTCAGTGCATGACCGCACACCGCGACTTAAGAACGGAATCGTACCGAATCCGTCTGGCGCGCCCGCTGGTCTTCGAGAATCCATACGCCTGATCTAATCTCGGTAAACTCCTCTCCGTTACGAAGAATCCGCTTCAGATATGCATCCGCATGCGGAGCATTTGAAGTGTAGCCGTCAGCGCGGATAGCTGCAGAGATCTGTTGAAGCGTCATTGGTCGATTCTTCACAAGACACACGGCGCGAACATGCATCAAAACAGTCCGTCTCTTCTGTGGTGGAATAGACAGGTCGAGTTTAAGCCGGTTCGCTTTCTCCATTTCAGTTGCTTCGGCGTAGTCGCACATTAGCTGAACAACCGTTGAACGCACAGATCTACCAATCGTGGGTGCGATCGCCTGCCACGCTTGAGCGAATTTTGCCCGCGACTTGGGATGGATGGCAAGGGCCAATGCAATGCCAACGATGGCCAGCTGCATGCCGGTCGATTGCCGCCGCATCCAGGAAATTCCCGAAGTCAGAAGACGATAAAGAAACGGGATTGTCTCGACGCTCACAATGAAGGCGGTCGTCGATCCCAAGGTAAGCCCAATCTTTACTGAACTTGCTCGCGCGTAGTCCCGCAGGAATAGGTCGATCTGGCCGTTAACAACCGGGGAACCCATGCGCTCAAGATGGGGATCATTTGTATAGACCGCGCGCAACCCCAATTGAGCACGAGTAGCGATATAGTGAAGGTCGTCGGGATCAACAATCTCTCGGGCGTGAGTCGGCTCCGGGCGCGGTTCATAAACGCGAAGTAGAGGCCAGAGCCTCTTCATTTCTCGGTGAACATCGTCAACTGAAGTGTGTGTATCCCGTGCGATCTCGTCGACGTGTTCTAATATCTCCTGTTTACCGACGGCTGGCACATACGCCACAAGTATGCCGGACATGATCGCCTCGTGCAGTCGAGTCCGAGCGTGTGGTTTCTGGCGTTTCCCGAGCCGCCAGCGCAACTCGCCTTGAAGGATGTTGGCGTCGAGTACCAAGTGAAAGCGAACGTATCCCTGTAACACGGGCGACAGGGCGGAAACACGTTGAACGAGACCCACCAAAGCTGGAAGCAGGTCGGAAGGAAGCAGTTTGCCGGCAATCCTCCCAGACGATTCTACAGGGCACGATTCGTCGTTTTGTCGTTCCGAACTCATAAGGGTATGAGCCGCCGTCTATTCGAAGTCAATTCGCGATGAACCAAACGCATCAGTAATACGCATCCTCGTACTGATCGAAGTGGTCTGCGATCTCTCGAAAGAGCTTCTCAACACTCTCAGCGTATTGTTGAAGGATTTGTTCGCTCACGTACAGGTCCTCACCGGCAAGCGGTGCGGAGACCGGCCGGTTCTCAAAGTAGTCCTTGATCCCCATGCCCTGGTAGATGCGAGCGAAAGTTGGATCGCAGAATAGCTCAGGACGCAGGTTTCTCAATTCGCCGCAGGACTTTCCTTCCGCATGTTTTGCTGTATTTGCGACGAGACGCAGTTCGTCGATGCGGGGCCATTCCCGGAGTTCTTTAAGATCCAAGTGGAGCGTGGACTTGTACCACTTCATCACGTCGTCAATTCCTGCTGATTTCGGCCGGCGATTGTCGAAACCTGCATCATTCCCAAGTTGTGCGAGTTGCTGCTCAGTCAGGTGGAACAGCCCTGCGGCAAGCAAGTTGAGCATCGTCTGCCGCAACGACCGCATCATCTCATACCAGCTCAGGGCATAATCCTGCGCATCTTCTGCAAAACCAGAGAGATCGCCGTCACAGTCCTCCCCCGCGGGCTGATTGGCGGCATTCTCGTAATATTCATTGCCGATCTGATCAGCACGCTCATTCAGCCGGCTAAATTGCGGCACGACGTCACGGAATATGTATTCGCGAAACGCGATGATCGGACGAATCCGCCATTGCCGGATTTGTGCAGCGAGATAGCCACCTGTCATCGGCGATCCTTGAAATGCGCGTGGCAACAGTGAATGTCCCTGCAGTCCAAACTGGCTATCGACTCACCTGCCAAAACTTATCCGTTCCCAGGGTGAGCGAGCAGTAATTCCCGTTGTCGTAGAGCGGAGGATATATCTGGTTTGTGAAAATGACATCTTCGCTTTCGAGCGCCGCCGTGTTGACAGTCCAGATCTGGTCAATGCTGTTGAGGAGCCCCTGAATACGGGGATCATCCGGGAGCAGATCAAATTGTGCTTCAACAGTGCCGGCAACAGCATCCTTTTCTAACAGCAGGATCTTTTTGTCGGCCCTTGCCGCCGCGAGCTTCGGGATCTTCTTTTCGAGAGCAGCAATCATGAGAGCCGGTCCCGGATCACCTGGGTAGATGCGAGCCGTGAAGAATCTGCCGGGATCGTGCGGAGCAGTCCTTCTCTTACTCACGTGCAGGTCGAGTGACCACCGAGGTCCAGTCACCGTCACCGTGTGCAGCCCCTCCGGGAGGCCGGGCAATGCTGCTGCAAGTTGTGGGATCATCAGCTGTGGCAAACCATCCCATTTAACGCCGCGAGGGACAGCTCCTACAGGCTGAGAGGCCATGATCATGTAGCCCTTCTGCTTGAGCAGCGGATGATCTTCGAGCGCTCCGAGTGTCTTCAGAAACGGATCGATGTCAGCTTTGTTGCCCGAATAAGGCTCAATCAGAGTGTGTTCGACTGCTAAGGTCCGACCGGCCGCATTACGGCAAAGTGCGTCGATGTTCTTCTTCGACGAGTCGTCATCCGGCCACGACTCAACCGCATAGGTTTCGCCTTCGAGGCGGTTATAGAGCCGCAGCCAAAAGTTAATCCTGTCCTTGTCGTTATACATCTTCATTGCGTTCACCAACTTCCCTGTGGCCTAAACAGCAGCCACAGGCTCAAATCCCGCAGCTACCAAGTCTGGGATTTGAAAAATCCTTTGACCGGCTCTTCCGCCAATTTCTACCTCTTGTGTTCGCTGAAGGCTAATGCGAATCGTCGAAATCTGCGGTTCCGCCAAATGGAGCGCCCTCATTGCCTTTACGACGCCTGACCATTTGAACGCTCGCGTGGAAAGCGCGCCGCCCTGGTGGTGAAATGGCCGAGCCTGCAATTGGAAGGCGTCGTTGTTTTCTATTCGAACTACCACGATGTACGGCTGATCCTCATAGTCCCCGAAGCGGTTGATAACGACTGCGCCTCCTTCGGGAAACACTGCTTGGATCTGGAGCACGCCGCCCATCGCCTGAACATAGTTGCGTAATGTGCTCAAATACATATCTGTTCGCTGCTCGATGCGCGAGATCGAGCTCTGCGGAACGTTCAACAGTTCCGCCATGTCCGCCTGCGTGAGTTCTTTGGCATTTCTCAATTCGTCGAGTGCCATGCGCTGCAACTCTTCGCGTACACGCTGCCGATTTTCGGCAACATCCGCAGGGTTCATCTTTGCTTGCAGTTCCTTGTAGTTCCTCGCCATAACCGTCTCGCTCCTCGATGGGATTGCCCCAGTACGGAGGACTGGTTCTGTTCCCTTTCTCATTCGTTTTCTAGCTCTTTCAGATGCTGGTCGTAGATGTCATCTCCCTTTGGTACGTACTCTTCGTACCATCGATCGTTACCGGTTTTATCCCCGCCGATCAGCAAGATCGCAGTGCGGCGAGGATCGAATGCGTAAAGAACCCTATACGGGCGCCCCTCATGCTGAATTCGGAGCTCGCGCATATGCCTATGCCGCGATGCTTCGACTCCGGAGGAATGAGGCATCTTCAGTGTCGGCCCGGTCTCAGAGAGCAGAGTGACGGAGAAATCGACGCTCTTCTGTTCGGCAGCGTTGAGCCCGCCCCACCACTCGCCGAATTCATCGGTAAACTCGACTTCCCATGCCATCTCTAATAATATGTCACAGACGGCATTATGCCGTCAATGGCATAACGCACGCTGTTCATAAACATAGTGTTGCGCATGATCGATGGTCGTATTGGTGGTAGGCGAGTCGATGAGGTGGTAGGCGAGTCGATGATCCGATGATCGCCATGACGCCACTGCGCCGTCGCTGCCCCTTTGCTCTGCTGTTGGTGATGAGTGCGCTTCGGGAATAGCGCGGACTGATGAGGAAAGAACTCACACGGGGACGCGGGCAGCCTGATCCCATTCGCCGGCGGCCACCTGTTACTGCTCGCTCGAACCGAATGTTCTCAAGCACTTCGGTCCAAGTTCCCTCATTACGTTCCCGCGGATCGACGAAAATGGGTTCATGGGATCGCGACTCTACGATTTTCTGTCCGACAGTTTCTTCTTTCGGGACGACTTTCTCAACAGGCCGATCATGGGCTTAGCTGGTGAGATTCAAAAGGAGCTGGAACGCTATCGGGAGTATTGTCTTCAGTACGAGCGCGAGCTCTACTCTGACGCCGCCGGCGAGAATTCGAGCCTTGCGCTTTATTGTGCGGAAGAGATCAATGTCTCGGACCTCTTGCAGGCCGCGCTCTATGTGAAGAGGTACGCGCTCCAAGATCCCCTCTTCGAATTGACCGCAAAACGGTCGGAAGCCGGTAAGACGCTCACCAAAGCCGGGTTTGTTGAGCCTCCGAGTACCGACGGTGAACTGGACATCGAAAGGCTGCGGCAGGTATTGCAGTTCATGAAAGCGCTCACTCCGATGATCGCCGGGAACTTCGTCAAATTCGTTCCCAGCAGCAAAGCAATGGAGGATACCGCAGAGATTCCGCTTTATGCTTCCGACAACTACTTTGAGGATGCGCTCCCAGCCATAGTTCTGCGGAAATACAAAGAGGCTGCTGACGTTTCGAATGTCGTTTCGTTGGGGGATGGCCGGATCCGATTCGCGCCGTTGAAGCCCACACGGGGCATCAGCATACGGTTTCGTGGAGACGTAGGGGAAACCAGGTCCATGTACTCCCTCCATCAGATTGAGCAGACGCAATTGAAAGAGGAGACCACCAACGAGTTCGCGTTCACCTTAAGCCTGCCGGAGACACCGCCTAAGCGAGGTCACTTTCTCGCTTGGGTTCGACAGTCCGTCAACCTCGCCGCACGCAACCGATTCCGGGAGACGTATGAACACGCTGAGATGGCGATGCGATTGAATGCAACCCTCAGCACTCGTTCCCAACTGCGTTTCGACGTCTTGCGTACAGCGATCGAGCCCGCGACTTCGCGGGCTCTGCGTACAGCCAACACCTTCCTGAATATGGATCTCCCCCTGTTGGCTGATCTGAATGTAGAAAGGTTAATGAAAGTTCGAGAAGATGATGGCGAGGCGTTCGCCAACTTCCGTTTCGCCCTGGAACAAAAATTATCTGCGCTACGCGAAATCTCCGACACCGACGTCGCCAAACGCATGGCCAAAGAAGCGATCCGGGATCTGACCGAGGTACAGCTCCATGACGTACAACAGAAGATGCGCAGCCTGCGAGAAAAGATGGGCTTGGCCGCACTGGGGGGCGCCATCAGTCTCGCCACCGCTGTTCAGAATCAGGGATGGGGTCTCTTGTCCGCCGCCGCCGCCGCAGTGCCCGTTGCCTCCGCTTACCTCGATTACCGCAAAGACGTGAAGCGGCATCCAGCGTTTTTTCTGTGGAAGGCTTTGGACAAGAACGCTAGGAAGAGGCGTTAACCTGCGCCGTGTCGCTCCATTGATCATCCAGCCAATCGCCTCAAAGCACGGTCCACGGATCGCTCATCGAAGACTTCGTGAGCTTCGCGCTGGGCACCGGGATCGATGCAGAGTTGCAGCAGCTCGCAAGAGAATCCTGCGACAACCGGGGCGCAAACTGGAGCGCAGGTAGCGAGTCGATTCTGCATTCTACTGATTCCAAAAGGAGCTTGCGTATCATCCGCGCCGCTCTAAGTCTTTCGGAATCAGTTTCTAGCCGCCCTCATAACCCAAAGGTCGGTGGTTCAAATCCACCCCCCGCAACCAAGATTTCCTCTTTGATTTCAATGGGTTAAGCCGATTTCAACGAGCGGCTCGATGACTCTGAAGCCGCATTTCCCATCCGATTATTCCAAAAGGCTTTACGCAAGGATTTACGCATCGGTGCGCTTTGCCGCTCATGTAGCCCGACAGTCTGTTCCAGTCCCTCGTGTCTACCAACACAATGCGCCCGGCATCAGCATCATGGGCAAAAAAACGTGGCTCCCCGGCAAGACACTGGCTCGATTCATCACCGGAGTTTTTGGAATTCCGGAAAGGAAACAGAAAGAGATGGTCGAGCGCATCAGCGATGCGGTCGCCGACACCGCCCCGGCAGTTCGCGAGAAGATGGACACCTTGGCTGGATTCAGGTAGACCGGCAAGCGGATGCTGGTGGCCTGGAAAGAAGGGGTCAGCCATCTGCTGGATTCTCGGATGTAGAGCCTGAGCATGTGGAAGTCGAAATCGGCCTTTAAAGGCATCTCAGACCCGCCCACGTTGGAGAACCCGAGAACGGTCGTCGGCAGGTCAGAACTCCTCGCCGGGCGAGGGCGACGGAAAACGAAGTGAACCGGAAAGCAGGAAACCGGAGGAAAAGCCAACGAGACCTGACGGTGAACCTGGGCAGAACTTTGAGCAAAGAACCCCGAGGACAACCTGGCGACTGTGTTCCGCTCTTCCGTTTGTTCCCTCGATGTCATGCTCGACAGGCAGGGTCTTCGAGGGTCGCCCACGACGATTGTGCGCCGGATTCCCAGTGGTGGCTCCCGGCACAGGATTCCCTTGTAAAAATCGGCTGGTCATGGGCACAGACGCAGGCTGCTCCTCGATTTTGTTATGAGCCTCATCGTCCAGAGCCAGGCCGTTCTTCATTCTGCGCCAGGCGATAACGAGTTTTTCAGCGACCTGAATGGCGACTCTCTCTCGCGTTCCGCCTTTTCGACGGCTTGCGCGATCACGTTTCCGAGCGCTTCGGCTGCCTCCCCTCTTGCTAGGCGACGCTCGCCTGGCATTCCCGCCCGCTTACAGACTCCGGAGTCTTCGGAGCGACTCCGTCGGCCATCGGCGAAACCAGGAGAAGCGTCCAGGAGAAGCTGCTGCCCTGGCCCAATTCACTCCGCACGTCGATCCTGGTCTGATGGCGTGCCGCAATCCAGGCTGCCAAAGATAAGCCCAGGCCGGAACCGGGAACTCTGTCTGCGCGCACGCGGGCAGCTCGGTAGAAACGGTCGAAGATGTGCGGCTGATCCTCCCTCGGTATACCCACCCCCGTGTCGGCCACCTCAAAGCGCGCTCGCTCGCCATCCGCTGTGAGCGATAACCTGACCGACCTACCCGCCGGTGTGTACTTGGCGGCGTTTTCCAGGACAATATTGAGCAGCCGCGGAAGATACAGGTTGTCGGCCATCACCATCAGCGAATCAGCAGGCAGCTCGACAGAGAAGTGGATGCCCGCTTTGGCGAGGACCGGCCGCCATTTTGCGGCGGCCTGGGCACATGCCTGCCGCCCCTCCACCCGTTCCAGTTGCGCCTCTTCCGTTCCCGCGTCCACGCGGGTCAGAAACAGCAGACTGTCCAGCAGCGACGACATCTGCTGAGCTTCCGCCCCGATCACCCGCAGGGAGTCGCGGTACTGGCCCGGCGTGCGGTCGAAGTACAGCGCCAGCTCCGCTTCGCTCCGGATCAGCGCCACCGGCGAGCGCAGCTCGTGCGAGGCATGCGCCGTGAAATGCCGCACGCTCCGTACCCCCGACTCAATCCTCTCCAGCATGTCATTCAGCGTTGCCGACAAATGGGCCAGCTCGTCGCCGGTCTCCAGCCGAGGCAGTCGGCTCTGCAGATTCCCCTCGTGGATGCGCTGTGCCTCCCGCGCGATCATCGCCACCGGATCAAGCGCCCGCCGGCTCAGCACGTGCCCCGCAAAGCCCGCCATCACCAGCACCAGAGGCGCGATCAGCAGCAGGCCGTTGCGGAAGCGCGTGAGCACGATGTCGGTCTTGGTCAGGGTGATACCCGATTCCACCACCCAGTTCCGGCCGTTCACGGCAAACGCGCGGCGCAGGGCGCGCACCCTGTGTCGTCCGGCGGTGAATTCGGTGAAGCTGCCATGCACGGGCAGGGACGCCGCCGATGGCAACTTTTGCGGATTCAGCCTCATCCGCCAGGGCCGGTATATCCAGGTGCTCCGCCCATCCTCAATCTCCAGCCATTTGCCCTCGTCCTGGCGGCTGAATTCGGCATAGATGGCCGCGCGCGTCCGGGCTTCATCGGCCCCCAGATGATTGGCGACGACGAAGTCGTGTACATCGTCGATATGCTCCTGCATCTCCTGATCCAGCTCGAAGCGCAGGCTTTGCCGCGCCATCCACCAGGCAGCGCCCACCAGCAGCGCGCAGGCGCAGGCAAAGATAAGGGAGTAACGGATCGAAAGCCGGATTCGGATGGGAAGTCTCAAGAGCATGTTCCGGATAAACTCCGATTTTAGGTGGTGGATCACCCGCACTCTGTTAAGCGTGTGTTACAGAGGAAGATCGCGCACCAGCACGTATCCGCGCCCGCGGAAGGTGTGAATCAGCGGTGCCGACCCGTCCCGGTTCAGCTTGCGCCGCAGCGACGAGACGTAGACCTCGAGCACGTTGCTGAATTTCTCCCAGTTATAGTCGTAGAGGTGTTCGAGCAGTTCGGTCTTCGAAATCACAGCTCGTGGCCGGTGCGCCATGTATTCGAGCAGGCGGTACTCCATTGGGGTCAGTGTTACCGGCCTTCCGGCCCGCGTCACGGTCATTGACTCAGGCAGGACCACCAGGTCCGCAACCTGCAGGCGCGGCGCCGCATGTCCCTGCGAGCGGCGGATCAGAGCGCGGCAGCGCGCCACCAGCTCGTTCACGTCGAAGGGCTTGGCAAGATAATCGTCGGCCCCCGAGTTCAGCAGCGTGACCGTGGTTTCCTTGTCGTCCCGCGAGGTGAGGATGAGCACCGGCACCTGCGACCCGCCCGCCCGCAGCCGACGGAGAACCTCAAGGCCGTCCAGGCCGGGGAGCATGAGATCGAGGAGCAACAGATCGTACGGCGCGGACAGCGCCATGAAGAGCCCGTCCTGTCCGTCCGCCGACCGATCCACGACGTAGCCTGCCGACTCGTGAAGTGCGCGAGCCACGTTTTTCGCCAGCCCCGCATGATCTTCGATCACAAGAACTCGCATTCCCCCTCTTCGCCGCGCACGCGGTGATGGCCGCGCCGCGGACTCTCCACCATCGGGCAGTGTAGATCAACGAGATACGGCGTTTCATAAACGCGCAGGGAACAGGGCCTCCTCCGGCCCCGGCGAGACCGGTCAACCCCGCGAGCACTCCGGGAAATTCATGGAATTGTCATGCGGGATTCAGGCGCTCTTCAGGGCCGCTGATCCAGTATCAGTAAAATCTGTGGTCCATAATCCCCTCACGGAGCCAGTTATGTGGCACTTTCGCCTGCGCAATTTCCTCATACCGACATTGCTGGCCGCATGCTCCCTCGGTACACTCTTCGCTCAATCGCCAAAGGCATCCATCAGCGGCACCGTGTCCGACTCTTCCAAAGCAGTGATCCGGGGAGCGCGCGTCGTCGTCACTCCTGGGGGCGCCGTAGCCACCACGAATGGCGCAGGGCAGTTCACTGTCACGGGGCTCGCTCCCGGCACGTATACCGTCAGCATCAGCTTCACGGGCTTTCGGCCACTCGCGCAGAGCGTCACCCTGACCGCCGGCCAGGCGATGACTCTCAGCGTCGTGCTTCAGGTTGCCTCCTCCAACCAGCAGGTGGTGGTGACAGCCGAAGCCGGTCCCCAGCAGACAATGAGCCAGGCAATCAATGAGGAGATCACCTCGGCCAACATCGTTAATGTCATGCCATTGACCGAGATTGAGGCGTTGCCCAACGCCAATATCGCTGACGCGGTCGGTCGGCTGCCGGACGTCACGCTGCAACGCAACGAAGGCCAGGGTGAGTACGTCCAGGTGCGCGGACTGGATCCGCGGCTGACCAACGTCACGGTCGATGGCGTGACCCTGCCCGCGCCGGAGGTGGTCGTCGAACAGGTCGATCTGACGACGATTCCCGACAACATGGTGCAGTCCATCGTGGTCAACAAGACCCTCTCCGCCACTCAGGACGCGGGCGGCATCGGCGGCTCGGTGAATCTGGTGACCAAAACGGCAGGCGAGAAACCCTATTTCAGCGCCGAGTCCACGATGGGCTATACGCCGATCATGAATACCCGCTACGTGGGTAAGGTGAGCACAACCGCGGGGATGCGCTTCGGCGCGAACAAGCGCTGGGGCCTGATCGGCGGCTTCGAGGAGGATTACAACGGCGCCGGCATTGATAACATCCAGCCCAGTCCGGACATCAACCCCGATGGCTCCACAACTCCCTATTACGACAACGACACTGAGCGCATGTACCGCTTCAAACAGCAGCGCTGGGGCTATACCAGCACCCTCGATTTCAAGAAGAGCGAGACCACCAACTTTGCGCTGCGCTTCCTGCTTTCCGATTTCGACGACTGGCTCGACAAGTGGTACTACGAAATCGGCCCCAAGGCCAAGTTCTATGAGGCGAATCAGGACAGAACCCCGGAAATCGGCAGTCTGATTCTCGATGGCAATCACATTCTCAAAACCTCCTGGGTTCAATGGAGTTCGGCCGTTTCCCGCTCCCGCTTCCTGAACGCCGGCGGCGACCCGGTAGCGGAGTGGGGCCCGGTATCGTCCCTGAAGAGCTACGACAAGAGCAACTGCAACTACGTCGGAACGCCCACCAGCATCTACCGGCCGGAGTGGTCGCCGGGGTGCGAGTCCCCCAATCCCGTCGCGGCTGACAATAATTTCAATCCGAATAACTATGTCCTCAACTCTTTCCGCACCACCTCCGGCCCAGCCGTCGAGCTGGATTTGCAGGAGACGGCGGGCATGGGCTTCAATTACCACGTCGGCGCGCACTCGGCTACCTTGGAATTCGGAGGCGAATTCCGCAACGAGCACGCCTTTGAGCAGGCATACACGCCTGAATACGACCTCAGCGGGGACGCAACGGCCCTGACCATGGCCCCGTTCCTGACAGGGTTCCACGATAACGACTTCTATGACGGCACGTATTACATGGGGCCTGTCACCGACTGGAACAAGCTGAACAATTACGTCCTGGCGAATCCGGGACAATTCACGCTGGATGAAGGCGCGACCCAGGAAGCCTCCCAATCAGCCGACTTCGATCTCGTCCAGCACCTCAGCGCGGGCTACGTGATGAACACAATCAGCTGGCCCATGTTCAGCCTGCAGACCGGCTTTCGTGTGGAGGCCGTTCAGGTGCGTGCGCTCGGCTATTACGTGCAGACCGACATCAATGGCAACTGGCTTGGGACTACCCCGGAGACCTCCAGTCAGTCTTACGTCGCTCCCTTGCCCAGCGTGCAGGCACGCTGGCAGGTGGCCCCGATGACCGCCATCCGCGCCAACTACTCACGCGGCATGGCGCCTGCCAACCCTTACGACCTGGTGCCGTACGTTCTGGACGCCGGGCCGGGCAACGTTCCCCGCTACGATATCGGCAACCCGACTGAACAGCCCACCCGCGCCAACAACTACGATCTGCTGCTGGAGCAGGAACTGCGCCCCTTGGGCGTGATCCAGACCGGATATTTCTATAAGCAGCTCTACGACCCTATCGTCCTCGTTTACACCTCCTGCGAGATCACGGGCTCTCTCTGCGACATTCCCGGCCAGAACATTAACACGGACGATAATAACCTCCCGTATCTGGCGCAGCAGGATATTAACATTAACAACGCCCAGGTCTGGGGCCTGGAGTTTGCCTGGCGACAAAACATGACCTACCTGCCCGGCGCCCTGCGCGGCATGCAAATGATGGCCAACTACTCGTATGCCGACTCGCACAGCAACGGCATTCCGGGGAGCACATATTCGCCGCCGCTCATCGGCACGTCGCGCAACGCCTTCAATTTCGAGCCGGGCTATGTGCTGGGGCGCTACGCCGTTCACATGGGCATGACCTTTAACGGCGATTACGACTATGCCTACCAGTGGTTCAACAACCAAACCGACCCCGCCAACGACACTGCGGGCCCGTCGAACGGCCCATTAGGCGACAACTACGCCTATTCGCACCTGCAGGTGGATGCACAGATGGGGGCCCGCATGTGGCGCGGACTGCAGTTGATTGTCAATGGCCTGAACCTGACCAACGAGGTCTTTGGCTACTACAACGGACAACCGCAATATGTGTCCCAGCGCGAATACTACAAGCCGACCTACAGCGCCAGCCTGCGCTGGACCTCCGGTTCGGAACACCAATAACGACAAATCCGGTTTTGCCACTCACCGGGGTGCCTGCGTACATAACTTGCATGTGCCCCGGCCCTTTTGTGGAGGTAATATCCACTTGAGGCAAAGATACCTTCCGATGGTGAACTCCCGGATAACCCGGCTGCCGTTTCTTCTCCTCTGCTCTTTCGCTCTGGCATGCGGCTCGGTCGTGGCCCAGGCCGCGCCGCCGCCATCGCAGCAGGCGCAGCTAAGGTTCGTTGTCGTCCTCACCCGGCATGGCGTTCGCTCGCCAACGCCCGGCGCTTCGCAGTACGACCGTTACTCCGCCCTGCCCTGGCCGAAGTGGAATGTGCAGCCCGGCTACCTCACTCCGCGCGGATACGCCCTCATGAAGCTTTTCGGCGCATATGACCGCGCGTGGCTGGCGCAGCAGGGTCTCTTCGCCGCCTCCGGATGCGCGGATACGGCGCACGTTACCATCCTCGCGGATTCCGACGAGCGCACGAGGGAGACGGGAAAGGCCCTGGCCGAAGGGATGTTCCCAGGCTGCCCGCCGGAAGTGCACGCGCTGCCCCAGGGAACCCACGACCCGCTCTTTCACGCGATGTCAGCCGGCACCGCGAAGTCGGATCCCGCCCTCGAAACAGCGGCCATCCGCGGACGCATTGGCGGCAACCCCGCCAATCTGGCCCAGGCATACCGCGCTCAGCTGGCCGCGCTGGAGAACGTGCTCAGCGGCTGCGGCCACGCCCCGCCAGGCGCTCATCCGCCCCTTTTGCTCTTCAATACTCCCGCCACGCTCCAGGCCGGCACGCCCCGGCATCCGGTGCGGATGCGCGGTCCGCTGGAGGTTGCTGCATCCCTCACCGAGAATCTGCTCCTGGAATATACCGAAGGTATGCCGGATGTGGGATGGGGCTGCGTCGATGGCTCAGCGCTGCGTTACCTCATGCAACTGCACAGCGCCGATGAGGACCTGAAGGACCGCACTCCCGCCATCGCTCGCTTCAACTCGTCGTATCTGCTCCGTCATATCCTCATGGCCATGGAGCAGCAGGTGGGCGGCAGGCGCATTCCCGGGTCGCCGGGTCCGCCGGGAGACCGCCTCCTGATCCTGGCCGGGCATGATACGAACGTCGCCAACGTCGCTGGAGCGCTGGGCCTTCACTGGATTCTCGACGGACGCCGCGACGGTACGCCTCCGGGCGGTGCGCTGCTCTTCGAACTGTGGCGCAACCGGTCCAGCGGTGCTTACTTCGTCCACGTCGATTACATGGCGCAGACTCTGGAACAGATGCGCTCGGTTCAGGTGCTCACCCTCACGACGCCACCCGATCGAGTGCCCGTGTTCGTTCCGGGATGCGGCAGAGCGGACATGTCCTGCTCATGGCAGGGCTTCTCGGCAGCCGCTCGAAACGCGCTCGCTCCGTGATGCGGATGTGTGCGTGGGCCGCTGCTCTGCGCATCAGGCGCGTCAGGCCCCTGCAAAATTAACATTTGCTGCCCGTTCCGATTGTTACAATCTGATGAAAGCCGGATGCCCACATCTGCCTGCGGTTGCCAGATGTGGGACGACAAGCTCCCCGGCATTTCTCAGACTCTGCCCATGAACCTCTACATCCTTCGCCATGCCAGTGCCGGGACCCGCCGGGCCAACCCCAAACTCGACGTCAAGCGGCCCATCGACAAGGAAGGCAAACAGCAATGCCTCCTGGTCGGCAGCTATCTCAACGCCCTCAACGTCCAGTTCGACCGGGTCGTCTCCAGCCCGCTCAAGCGCGCTCTGCAAACCGCCTCCCTGGTGAGCAACGAAACCGGCTACGAAGGCAAAATCGAGATCGCCGAAGCCCTCTCGCCCGAAGCTTCCGTCGCTGGATTCCAGGATCTCGTCCGTGCCCTGGAGAAATACGACACTGTCCTCGTCGTCGGCCACAATCCCAATCTCGCGGTCTTTCTCGGCTCGCTCATCGCGCCCGGACGCACCAGCATCCGTTTGCGCAAAGGCGCAGTCGCCCGCATCGACTGCACCCGTCTGCCCGGTACCCTCCACTGGCTGGTCGATCCGCGCATCCTCCGCGGCATCTACTCCAAAGCCACGAAGAGATCGCGCCCGAAGACGTCGCGGAAGTAGTTCGCTTCCTTGCGCAGCGACCAAAGCTCCAGCCCGGCGCCCGTACGCCCCGGCAGCAACTCCAGCAGCACTCGTTTCGGATACACCCGCACCCGCACCTGCAGCACGTCGCTCGCGCGGTCCTGGTTCAGCGCCACGGCCAGCCGCAGCAGCACTACCGCCCGCCGCACGTGCTCGTACTCCTCCGGAGGAACCTGCCGCATCGTGCGCCCTTCCGGCGCCGGCCGGCTCTTGCCCAGATAACGGGCAATCGCCGACGTGACCACCCGCTGTTGTGGCGTGAATCCGTACAGCTCTGAATTGGCGATGATGTATTGGGCGTGCCGATGGTAGCCCTGGTGGTTCAGGAACTTCCCGATATCCCGCAGCAGCGCCGCCGCTTCCAGCCACGTCTGGTATTCCGCCGGCAGCTCGTGCACGCCCGCCAGATCGTGAAAGAGCTGGGCGGCGTGCTGCCGCACCGGTTCCGCCTGCCGCGGATCGATGCCATACCGCCGGCACGCCTCCTCGACCGCCTGCCAGCGCTCCCGCTCGAACTCCCGGTGCAGCGACGCTCGCGGATCCTGCTCCGCCAGCATCTGCGCCAGCATCCCGTCCCGCAGCCCCAGCGGCGAGTATCGGAAGCCCGGCAGCCCAAAGCACTCCAGCAGATCGGCGTACACATGCGCCCCCGCCACGATGATCTCCGAACGCCGCGGCCCAATTCCCGGCACCATCGCCCGCTCGGCATTCTTCATCTTCGTCAGCTTCGCCGCCAGCCGCCGTACCGTCACTGCCGCAGCCAGATCGCGGCCACCACGCCGGCCTTTGCCCTTGCCCAGCGCCCGGCTCGCGTCCGCCAGAGCCGCCGCCGTACCCGAGGTCGCTATTGTCAGCCGCACGCCCGCCGCGTCCACCCTCCGCCGCGCTCTCCGCAGCTCCCGCGCGATGAACTGCCGCAGCCGCGCGATGTCCTGCTTGCCCGGCACATCGCTGCGCAGAAAATCCTGGGTCAGCCGCACCGCGCCCAGCGGCAGACTGATCGTCTCCCGAATGCGCTTGTGTTCAGACAGCGTCACCTCGCAGCTTCCGCCGCCCAGGTCGACCAGCAGGCAGCGCCCACCTGCGCCTGTCTCGTTCTCCACCACGCCGCGATGGATCAGCCGCGCCTCTTCGAGCCCGGAGATGATCTCCACGTCCCACCCGGTCTCATCGCGCACCCATGCCAGAAACGCCCGCGAGTTGCGCGCGTCGCGCATCGCTGAGGTCGCCACCACACGCACCCTGTCTGTCCCGTGCGTCTGCACCGCCCGGTTGAAGCGCTTCAGCGTCTTCAGCGTCGCCGCCATCGCCTCCGGCGAGACGATGCCTGACTCGAAGACACTCGCTCCCAGCCGTGTGACCTCGCGGTCCTCATGGACCGTGCGAAGCCGGTGCTGCACCACCCGCCCGATCTTCAGCCGGCAGGAATTCGATCCGATATCGATGGCCGCGTAGGTCTGCATCTTCAGCCGACAATCGTCCCCTTCACAGATTCACTCAGCACCATACACGAACCAGGCCGCACTCAGGCCATCCGCTGCCGGCTACCGGCCTCCTGGCTGGCCGCTGACTGCTGACTGCCGGCTGCTCGCCGCCGCACTGCCAGCCACTCCCCCATCAGCCGACCGCGCAGCTTTGAGGCCATTTGCAGCGCCACCGCAAAATGCCGGTCGCGCTCCGCCTCAATCAGTTCGGTGAGTTCCGGCGCGCCATCGCCCAGCGCCGCGTGCGCTTCGTCGGCCAGCACCAGCCAGTCATGCCAGTCGCCAATTTCGTCCTGCAGCTTCTTCAATGCCCCGCCCACACGCGCTGCTTCCTCGTCGCCGCCGGCTGCCAGCTCCGCGACGTACCGCGCCTTCTTCGCTCCCCTGCGAAAGTCGTGCAGGTTCCCCGCGTGCAGCGCTTGCATCTCCGTCGCCAGCCGGGCAAAGCCTTCCAGCGCCGCCACTGCCGGCGCCTTCTTTCTGCTGCGCCGCACTCCCTTCGCTCGCAGCGCGGCGTACAGTGCCGCCACCCACTTGTCCAGTTTCGGCAGAGTCGCGGCTGCCTTCGCCTGAAATCCCTCCGCCAGCTCACTGCGCCGGTCCTTCAGCCACGCATCCAGATCGTCTGTCTGCCGCTGCAGAGGTGTCGCCCGCAGTCCCGCCAGCGCCCTCTCCAGAGGCCCCGCCCCGGCAACCAATTTTGCAACCGGCAAGTCTTCCGGGTGCTTTGCCGCCTTGGCCGGATCCGTCGCCCGCATCGCAAGCTTCTGCAGCAGCCTGCGATGCACATCCAGATCCCGCACCGGCCCGGCCGCGCGCCGAATCCTCTTCAGTACTCGCATGGTCGCCGCAGCCGAATCGCGTGCCGCCGCGCCCGCGCCGTCGTCGGGCAGCTCACGCACCAGATTCTCGACCGTTGCCTGCAGACGCCGCGTTCCCGTTCGCGTATCGTGCACCGGATCCACATCCGGATCACCGGCACATTTCGCCAGATTTTCCCTAAGCGTTGCCGCCAGCCCCAGTATTTGTTGCACATCACGCATCTTGTGCCGACGCCCGCTCGCGCTCCTCACTGATATTCTGATCCTTGTGGCCGGACCTGAACAAATAACCCTCCGCCGTCCCTCCCCGGATCCTGCGGCGCCCTTGCAGCCTGCACTTTTCTCCACGCCCCGCAAGGCGTGGGGGCTGCTGCTTATCCTTTTCACCGCGGTCTACTTTGCCGCGCTTTTTTCGCCGTCCGTGCTCGACGACGTGGACGCCTCGCACGCCCAGGCCTCCCAGCACATGCTGTCCACCGGTAACTGGATCACCCTGTATGTCGACGGAGTCCGCTATCTGCAGAAAGCGCCGCTTCCTTACTGGATGGTCGCCGTCGATTACACCATCTTCGGCCAGAATGTCTTTGCCACCCACCTGCCTATGTCTCTGGCGGTGCTCGCCTGTTCCGTTCTCGTCTGGTTCTGGGCGCGCCGCGCCTGGGGTGACCGCGCCGCCTTCTACGCGGCCCTCGGCATGCTCACCTGCGTCGGCGCCTTTCTGTTCACCCGCTTCTTCATACCCGACTCTATCTTCACCTTTTTCGAGCTCCTGGCGTTTTACTGTTTCCTCACCGGACTGGAAGACCGCAAGCCGCTGCGGCTCTGTATCGCTTACGCCTGCGTGGCCCTGGCGCTGCTGACCAATGGCCTCCTTGGTCCGGTCCTGTTTGTCGGCGCCCTGGTTCCGTATCTCGCCATCACCGGAGAATGGCGGCGCTGGCGTGAATTCCGCCTCTTCACCGGCCTCCTGGTTTTCCTGGCCATCGGCGCGCCATGGCACATCCTCTGCACCTTCGCCAACCCCGAACAGGGCCATCCCGTCGGCAATGTTCCCCACCCCGGCAATGTTCACGGTTTCTTCTACTTCTATTTCATCAACGAGCAGTTCCTCCGCTTCCTCGGCCAGCGCTACCCGGACGACTACAACCGCCAGCCCTGGTTTGTCTTCTGGTTCGGCCAGCTCATCTGGATCTTCCCCTGGAGCCTCTTTCTCCCCATCGCCATCCGCCGCGCCTGGCGCAATCGCCGCATCTTCCTTTCGGATCTGCGCTACGACTCCACCAACACCATCCAGTTCCTCGACCCGAAGCTGACCGCCTCCGAGTCGTCCACGCTCGCGGCGCGTCTGCGCTTCCGCGCCCGCACCAGCCTCCTGCTGGCCGTCTATGCGGGCTTCGTCCTGGTGTTCTTCTCCATTTCCACGAACCAGGAGTACTACACCTGGCCCATTTACCCAGCCGTGATCATGCTGATTGCCGGCGGCCTGGCGGTCATCGAGGAGTCGCCTGACGCGAATCGATCCGCGTCGCCGTGGCTCGATGGCGCCCATATCGTCTTCGTAATCCTTGGCCTGCTCGCCGCCGCGGCGCTCTGTTATGGCTTATGGGAGTCGCGGAGCCTGCCCTACATCGCCGACATCGGAACCCTGATGGCCCATCGCGACGTGGGCGGCTACACCCTGTCCATGTCCCATTTCTTCGATATCACCGGCAAAGCCTTCGCCGCTCTGCGCTTACCCGCCCTGATTGCGGCCCTGACCTTCCTGGCAGGTCCGCTGGCCGCATGGCGCCTCCGGCGCCGCGGACACTCCGTCGAATCCACCGTCACCGTCGCTCTCACCATGTCCGCCATCCTCATCGCCGCGCACATCGCTCTGGCTCGTTTCCAGCCCATGCTTTCCTCCGAGCCCATGGCGGTAACCATCAACCGGGTCATGGCCGAGCCCGGCAATGCCAACTCCCAAATCATGATCTACGGAGATGAGTCCGAAGGCTCTTCGATCATCTTCTACACGCATCATCGTGCGCTGCTGGTGCATGGCAGGACCTGGTATTTCCAGCCCGGCAAGGAAGACCGTGGCGAGCTCTTTGGCTCCTCCATGATCTGGGGATCCTGCTACCGCGGCGCCCCGCACATCTTCCTCAGCGATCAGGACCTGCTCCGCCTGTGGGGCACCGGCCCGCTCCACTTCCTCTTCGTCCCGCAGAAGTACCACAGCCACGTGGAGCAGTTGCTGGGCAGCCGCCTGTACGAGATTCAGGAGGTTTCCGGCAAGACTCTCTACACCGACCGACCGCTGTAAAGGGAGTCTGACATAAAGCTGGCGCTTGGAAAGGGCACGGCTTCATAGCTCGCGGAAAAACAGCCCATAGTCGGTGCATTCCGTCAGGGCACGACTTCAGTCATGCCGCAAAGCACGCACAATCAGGCGCGCTTGAGATGGGATGAGACGGCTGGTCTCGCGGAACAGCTAAGCTGACCGCACGCACTCGAGGTGCCAGGAGGAGACCAGCCGATGAAGAAGGTTAGCAAAGTGGTAGTGCAGAGGGAAAGAGCGAAAGACAAGCCATCGATAACGTTGGGTTTGGATCTGGGCGACCGATACAGCCGTTACTGTTTGTTGAATGAGGTGTGCGAAGTGGTCGAGGAGGGACGCATCCAGAGTACCGAGACCGCCTTCCGCCGGCATTTTGAGGGCGAGCCGCGCCAGCGGATCGCGCTGGAGTGCGGCACCCACTCGCCCTGGGTCAGCCGCTGAGGAAAGATTTCCGGATATTCCAGCCTTCGCCACAGGCCTCTGAAACGGGATCGGTTCTCGCTGAGTCCGTGGTCCGCTCCGCTACCTGCCTCGGGAAACGTTCTTATCGGCGTACATGCTCCGATCCGCGGCTATGCGCAGAGTCTCGGCCGTATCCGCGTCGTCGGGGTAAATCGCGACCCCGACGCTGGCCCCGACCGCCACCGTGTGATTCTCCACCTCCAGGGGCTTCTCCAGCAGTCGAATCAGCGCCTCTCCGACTCCTTCCGCATCAGCGCGGCTGATGGGGTCCTCGAGAATGATGCAGAATTCGTCCCCGCCCGTCCGTGCCACGGTGTCAGAGCGCCGTACGCGTCCCAGGAAAAGGCTGCTCACCCGCTGCAGCAGCAGATCGCCGGCGTGGTGTCCCACTGTGTCATTGACCTTTTTGAAGTGGTCCAGATCGATCAGCAACAGGGCAGTGCGCGTGCCGTTTCGCCGTGCCCGCTCCAGCGCGCTGGAGATGCGGTCGTGGAAGAGCCGCCGGTTCGGCAGGCCGGTCAGCTCGTCATGCAGCGCCAGATACCGGTTGTGCTCCACCTGCTGTTCCAGCAGCAGGAGGATCATGCCCACGGCGACCACGTACTTGGGCAGATTCCAGACCTCGCTGTCTACATGAATCCTGGGGAAATACGTCTCCATGATGGGGGCCACAACGAACACCGCCGCCCACCCGGCGAAGCCCGCGATCGTGACAAACGCGCCCGCTGTGGCCCGCCGAAAGGCGTACCAGAAATGGATGCAGCAGCCGAAGTAGATGGCGACGATGACCGCATCGAACGCAACATCCGTCCCGTTCGGCGTCCGCCGCTGAACCACCAGCAGAAACACCATCAGCGACGCATTCAGGATCACCAGCGCCCACCGCAGCGGATGCGTGAATCCCCGGCGCAGCGTGAGCAGTCCGATCGCCAGCGGCGCCGCACCCAGCAGAATCGCGGCCGCGGTCAGCGCCCACAGCCGCTGGGGAACCGTGGAGACGAGGCTGATGTACAGCGTGTTGCCGACCAGCAACGACGCCAGCATCCAGCGGCTCGACGTCCGGCTCCGGTACGGAACGCAGGCCCACATGAACAGAATTCCGCCCCACGCCAGCGCATCGAGGCCGACCGTCGAGGCCAGTGTGCCCCACGCTCTTGGCGCGTTGTCAAAAAGAAATGCCGCAAAGTGGAGGACGATCGCCAGCCAGCCGATCAGCCAGAGACGGGCTCCCGGCGTCAGCCCGCGCCGCGCGACCGACCCGAATGCGCAGGTCAGAAGCGTCACCGCGCACAGATCCGGCAATGTAGTCCAGTCCATCAAGTTCCGAACCGTCTTTTGTATGGTACTGCGGATCCGCTGTCGACTACGATAACTCGTTTAGGGCAATGTTGAAGAACCAAACCTGGGCTGCTTACGGCAGTACCCGTATGTTCGCGCCCCCGGGGATCTTCACCTCGAACTCATCGTTGGTGACCGGCGGATTCATCTTGAGTTTCTCAATGGTAATCAGGATCTGCTGCTGCTGCAGCGGCCAGCGGAGAGTGATCGTTCCAGGAAATAACTCCGTGCCGTAAATCTGCCGCGGCCCGTACAGCGCCTGCGTCTGGATCTGCCCGTTCTGGTCGTAGATATCCTCTTCCGAGGGGAGCAGAGTGGTCCTGCTGAAATGGATGACCCGGTGCACCAGCAGCAGGCTGCTGTGATCCTGCCGACTTTCCACAGTCAGCAGATATTCCGGCTCGATCTCCAGCTTTTTGGTCTTCGGATCAACGACCGTATTGCTGTCTCCGGTCACCGTCAGCAAATCGTCCGGTCCGATCCTGGGGATCAGCAGCGAATCGAAGAACATATACGGACGCATATTCTCGAAGGAATTCGCCGATTCCTCGCTGACCGTATTCGTTCCCTCGATCGCCTCATTCTTCGGCGGAATCCACAGCTTGAACGTCTTGCCGTCGCTGGCCATGTCGAAAGCCGGCGAGTGCACCACCGGCAGGTAGCCGATCACCCGCAGCGACTCCGGCTTGCGGATAAAGATGTATCCGCTGAACGGCGTAATTGTCCTCACGCTCCCCTTGAGCGACCCGCCTTCGGTGGCCGTGAATGTGACCTGCGCAAACATGGCGTTCACCGCTTCGTACTGCTGGTCGATAATCCGCACCAGCTGCTGCGGCGTCGCTGTCAGCACGTTCACCGGCATCTTCGCCCTCGGCACCCGCCGCGTGTGCCAAAAGCAACCGGTCAGCGCCGGCAGAGCCAGCATCAGCGCCAGTGCAACTCCCCGTCGGATTCGCTGCCAGTCGTTCAATTCAGCATCCTGCCCGTCAATTCGCGGGGAGTTACGGCCTTCCCTCGCTGTTCTTATGTCCGTCGCTCCGCGTCGCCCGCCGCAGCGCGCGCCGGTACGCCTGTACGTCTTTCCTGTGCTCTTCCAGCGTCGCGGAAAAACGCGACCGCCCGGATGGATCCGCGCTCGCCGCTACAAAATACAGATAGTCCGTTGGCGCCGGGTGCATCGCCGCTTCCAGCGACTGCACGCCTGGATTGCAGATGGGACCCGGAGGCAAGCCGGTGTGCTGGTACGTGTTATAGGACGAATCTGACTCGAGATCGGATTCGTAAATCGTTCCCCGGTATCGCCCCTGCAACAGCGCAGCGTAGATCACCGAGGGGTCTGTCATCAGCGGCATATTCTTCGCCAGCCGGTTCACAAACACGCTTGCCACCAGCGGCCGTTCCGCCTCGATGGGCGTTTCCTTCTCCACCAGCGAAGCCAGCGTCACCATGAAGTGGTAGTCCGAGGTCAGCCCAATCGACCGCGCCACGTCCCGAAACCGCCCCACCATAGAAGCCACCATTTGCCGCGGCGTCGCATGCGGATCGAAGTGATAGGTGTCCGGAAACAAATATCCTTCAAGGCTGGGCGCTTTGCCGTCAAGATCCGCTACCAGATCCGTATCCTGCTTCGCCGCCGCCAGAAACGCCTCCTTTGAGCCCAGACCCGCCGCTTCCACCCGTGCTCCAATGTCAAAGATGTTCGACCCCTCCGGGATCGTCACCGCCAGCGTGTAGACATCTCCGCGCTCCAGCCGGCTCCAGACTTCCTCCATCCGCGCCGGATGATCGAAGCGATATTCCCCGGCCTTCAGCGTGCCCCCCCGCACCAGAGCCAGCGCCGTAAAGACAAAGCGGCTGCGGATCAGGCCATGCTCCTTCAGTTCGCCGGCGATCCCCGATGTGGACGTCCCCGGAGCGATGTCCACAAAGGTCGGAGTCTGCGGCCCAGCCGGAACCAGCAGCACGTACGCAACCGCGCCCGCCGCCAACAAAACCGCCAGAAGAACCACAGAGAAGAAACGTCGCAGCAAATCCGGAAACCTTTTCCTTTTGATTCCCCTAACTGATTGTAAGATGCGGGCTTTCCCTTCCGCTCGCGCTAGGATCGAAGCATGCCGCCGCGCCTGCTCGGCCTCGACTTTGGTGCTCGCCGCATCGGCATCGCCGTCTCTGACGAGCTGGGCTTCACCGCTCAGCCTGTGCTCACCCTCGTCCGCAGAAATCTTCGCCAGGATCTCAAATCCCTCGGCCGTCTTCTCCGCAAATTCGACTGTTCCGCCATCGTCCTGGGCAATCCGCTGCACCTTTCCGGCGATTTGAGTCCCCAGGCCGCCAAAACCCACGCCTTCGCCGACACCCTCCGCGAAACCTTCGCCCTCCCCGTGCACCTGTGGGACGAGCGCCTCACCTCCGCGGAGGCTCATCGCCATCTCGATGCCGCCGGCCGAGCGCGCGCCACCCATCGCGAAGTAGTCGATCAAGTCGCTGCCGTATTGATTTTGCAGAGTTTTCTCGACGCCCAGCGCCCTCGCGGCGGCATCGTATAATCCAGAAAGAGACAGTACCCCGGCCTCCATTGCCGGGGTTCCTATTTTCACGGTGATCCGTTTCCCCTGTCGCGCCGGTTAGGGTCCGGCGCGAGCGCCAGCATGGTTTTGCTCCAGCGCAACCAGGACACGGATTCGATGGCGACGGACTGCATGACCGAACACATCAGGAAGAAGCTTCAGGAAGAAATTCGGCAGCTCGAGCACGAACTCGCTCACGAACTGCCCGCCGAAATCAAAAAGGCCGTCGCCATGGGCGACCTCAGCGAGAACGCCGAGTACCACATGGCCAAACAGCGCCAGGATTTCGTCAACGCGCGCCTCGGCCAGCTCAAGAGGCGCATGGCCGAACTCGCCCTCGTCAATCTCTCCAACATCCCCCGCGACCGCGCCGCCTTCGGCTCCACGGTGCTCGTGTACGACACGGCCAAGGATGAGAAAATCGAGTACAAACTCGTCACCAGCGAGGAATCCGACGTCAATAAGGGCCTCATCTCCACCACTTCGCCCATCGGCAAAGCCATTATCGGCAAGCAGGTGGGCGACATCGCCACCGTGGTCACCCCCAACGGCAAGCGCGAGATGGAGATCCTGAAGCTGGCCACTATCCACGACGAAACGGAAGCCGAAGCGGGAAAGTAGAGGCCGCATGGGCCGCGACCAACGCCATCCGATCACCTGGACCAGCGCCTTCGGCCGCGCCTGCGGTGTCCTCCTTCAGGCCATCGTCAACGGTCTGTCTCTCACCCGGATCTCGCCCAACGCGCTCACGTTCATCGGTTTGCTCATCAATACCGGCGCCGCCGTCTGCTTTGGCTTCGCCAACCCGCACAACTACGTCCGCATGTTCCTTTATTCCGGCCTGATTATCATAGGCGCCGGCATTTTCGACATGGTCGACGGCCGCGTCGCCCGCCAGACCCATCAGGTCACCGTCTTCGGCGCCTTCTTCGATTCGGTCATCGACCGCTACTCCGACGTGGTCCTCTTCTTCGGGCTCCTCGTTTTTTACGCCCGCGGCAATCGCCTCTTCTACGTCTTCCTGGCGGCCTTCGTCATGGTCACCTCGCTGATGGTCAGCTACACTCGCGCTCGTGCGGAAGCCCTCATCGGCAAGTGCAAGGTCGGCTTCATGGAACGCCCCGAACGCGTCGTGCTCATCATTCTTGGCGCTCTCTTCGAACGTTGGGACGTGATGGCCCCGGTCCTCTGGGTGCTCGCCGTCATCTCCACCATCACGGTCATTCACCGCATTCGCTATACCTACGAGCAGACCCGTCACTTGGCGCCGCTCCGCGAAACCCCGCCGATCCTCCAGGACGCCCAGACCATTGCCGCCCGTCAGGCCGACCCCCGCGCCGACCAGCTTCCCGCCCCCAACGCCCCTCGCGCCTGAAATCCTTGTGGGTGCCCCACCCTTGTCGCGCTGTTTGCGACAGGCTGGGTCGCTCTTCAAACCGCCGACCTGCCGCAATCCTCCACTCAACCCTGTTTCTTCCCCGTCTCCCGCCACGGCGGCGACTCAATCCAGCTCGCGGGATAATGGCCGCCCTCTTCCGCCGCGACAATCGTCCCCTGATGATAGAGAATCCGCCAGCCCTCGGCAGTTCTCTGCCAGATAGTCGCCCGTCGCGTAATCCGCTCCAGTTGCCGCAGCGTGTATGTCATCAGACAGGTATCCGAACCCAGTTGCCGCACCGCGTGATCATGGCTCTCCCAGCCGACGGAAACAGCATCCACCGGCGGATATTTCCCGAGGTCGCTCAGGATGAATTCCCGGCTGTAGCGGCGGCCGGAAGCGCTCGCCTCCCAATAATCGGGAGCAGCAGCTTTTTCAAACTCGGCGCGCGACGCGCCAAATTCCCGCGTGTGAAAAATCGGTTCCCGCCGCTTCAGTTCTTCCAAAACCGGCAGCAGCTTCGGATCGGTATGCGTAAAAATCTCCGCGCTCATTCCCGGCATTCTACGCCGCGTTCGCCCGGATCGAATCCGCAAACCGTATCCCGTATCCCCTGCTCTTCGGTATCCTCTTTGTCAGACAAGAGAGGGTCGATCCGTTTGCGCCGTCCCCTCCCGTCAATTCCGGCACGCGGTGACGCACCGCGGGACGAAGATCGTGGCAGCCTGGGCTCGATTTGTCTCGGAGGTTTCTGGATCATGCGCGGATTCTCTGCCGCCCTGCTCTCTGCCGCTCTTCTCGTGGCTGCCACTGCCCCCTCCTGGTCCCGGAATCCCGCCCATTTGCCCTCCGCCAAAAAGTCCGCTCAGCCCGTGCCGACGCTCAAGGTGACTTCCCGGCTGGTCGTCGTGGACGTCGTGGTGACGAAAGGCGGCAGACCGGTCGCCGGCCTTCAGCAGAGCGACTTTGCGCTGTATGAGGATGGCGTGCGCCAGACCATCCGCAACTTCACTCCGCACTTTGCCACAATGGTCGCCAGCGCGCTCGCCGCCGCTCCACCCGCGCTGCCTCCCGACACCTGGACCAACCTCCCCATCGCGCATGCCACCGATTCGGTGACGGTGCTCCTTCTCGACAACCTCAACACGGCGCCCGGGGACGTGCTGTACGTCAACCGCGAGATGATCCGCTACCTGAAGAAGCCGCCCCCTGGCCAGCGCATCGCGGTGTTTGTGCTTGGACAGCGGTTACAGATGCTGCAGGGCTTCACCGCCGACACCAGCCGGCTCCTGGCCGCTTTCAAAAAAGCCGGCGCCGCATCGCCCGCGTCGCTGCTGCCTCCCGGAGAACAGAACCTGGACGAGGCCGAAGAGCTGGACAACATGAGAGCTGCCCAAATGTCGCCACTGGTAATTGCGCGGACCAATAACTGGATGGGCGAAGCAGATGCCTCGCAGACCGCGATGCGCGTCCATATCACCCTTCAGGCCATGCAGCAGCTCTCCCGCTATCTTGGCGGCGTGCCGGGGCGCAAGAATTTGGTCTGGTTCTCCGGCTCCTTTCCGCTCCAGTTCTTTTCCATTGTTGACATCATCTTCGGTCCAGGTCAGATCAATCCCCAGATTGCGCCCATTGGGGACTTTAATCAGGAACTCAAGCAAACCGCGGACATGCTCGCCGCCGCTCGCGTCGCCGTCTATCCCGTGGATGCGCGCGGCGTGCTGCTGGAGCCGATGTTCACCTCCACGCAGTCACCGTCGCCCACCACCACGCAGTCCGGCGACTTCACCCCGGCCCTCGGCAGCGGCGGTCCCGAGGGCGGCTCCTTCGGCACCGATCTCGCTCTTTCCCCGAGACAAAGAGCAACCGAGCACGACACCATGGACGTTCTCGCGCAACAAACCGGGGGACGAGCGGTGTACGAATCCAACGGCCTGCAAAAAGCCATGGCTGACGCCCTCAGCGACGGGTCGAATTTCTACACGCTCGCCTATGTGCCCACGAACACAAACTACAACGGCGCGCAACGCAACGTCCGGATCCGCCTGACGAACGGAGACAAAGTTAAGCTCTTCTATCGGCGAAGCTATTACGCCGATGCCGGGGATCCTTTGCAGAGTGGCGCCGCCCAGGACAGCCGCAGCGTTTTCCTGGCCTCCATGCGCCGCGGCGTTCCTGCGTCCAGCCAAATCGTCTTCGATGTGCGCGTGGCCGCTCCCGATCGAACGCCTCCCACTGGCCCTGTCGATGGGGCGAATTCCGCCATGCAGCACCGGGCGGCGCGTTATGCCATCGATTATGCCGCCGACCTCCACGCAATCGATCTCACCAGGTCTTCAAACGGTCTGCGCCAGGGGCGTCTCGATGCCCTCGCGCTCGCCTGGGACAGCAACGGCAAGCTACTCAACTGGGTGAGCAATGACCTCTCCATCTCCCTCGATCAGGCCCAGTGGGATCAGTACAGCCGCTACGGTATTCAGATTCATCAGGTCCTGGATCTGCCTGCAGGTCAGGTGGTTCTCCGGGTCGGGCTGTATGATCCGGCGTCCGGACACTTCGGCAGCATGGAGATTCCTCTCCGCGTCAAGGCTGTCAAGACCCTTACCTCTTCACCAAAGTAACCTCTATTGATTCCAGATAGCTTCCCGGCCCGAACCAATCAAGATACCTGGCGGACTAATTCTTCGAACCTGCCATTCTGAACTTAGAGTAAAGGAAGCTCAGCAGAGCAGATTCAAAATCAAAAAAAGTCGCGCCTCGGCGTGGCCTTTTCCTCTCCTCGTGCCCTCCCGCGCAGCGTGAGTAAAAGCAGGAACAGTCATCCCGAGTGCCGCGCTTTGGGGCTCCATCGCCGGCGACGCCATCGATCTCACCAATGAGGAATGGCAGAATTTGGAGGTGAAGATGCTGCGTGACCCGGCAGCTGTCAGCTGCGACCTCAGGTCCCTGTTGGAAAAGGCCTTTTGATAGGCGTTGCGTCACTTCCGGATAACTTGATACCCGTGGGGCGGGGCATCCACCTCAGCCGTCATGCAGACCTGACAGAGTTGGGATTGCGCCGGCTTACCAGCGTCCCCACGCGCGGCTGATGTAGTCGGTCATGGTCATGGTGATCAGCACCAGAAACGTGAAGATCCCGGAGCACACCGTCAGCTTCGTCAGCTTCGAGCTGTACTTGATGTGCATGAAGAACAGCACCACCAGCGACGCTTTCAGGCAGGCGATCGCGATCGCCACCACGGCATTGAAGACACCCAGCTCGACGTAGGAGATCGCCGTCGTCGAGGCCGTCAGAAACAACAGGCAGCAGGCGATAATCAGGTACGTTTTCGGGCTGACAATCCGAAACGGTGTATGCGTCGGCTCCGACGGCCCCATTTCCGGATGCGGCAGGTGGTGATGATGCTCCTGCTGATGCTGTTCCATTCCCCGGCTCCTGACGACTAATAACTAGCAACGAACAACCAGCCACTGCCTCACTGGTGTCGACTGATCAGATACAAAAGCGGAAACAGGAATATCCAGATAATATCGACAAAATGCCAGTAAAGCCCGAAATTCTCCACCGGCGCAATATGTCCGTTGGTGTACGCTCCGGCCTGCGCCCGGATGAGCAGGATGGTCAGCAGGCAGACGCCGATGACCATATGCAGCGCATGCATGCCGGTCATGGCGAAGTACAGCGAATAGTAAAGCTGCGTCTTCTCCGCCATATCCGGAGCCAGCGGCTTGTCCCCCGGATACGCGGGATTCACGTGGGTGAACTCTTCGATGCTGAAGTTCAGCCCCGGTACGTGGTGGTGTACCCACTCGTCGTGCCACTCATACCCTTTTACGCACAGGAAGCCGACACCCAGGATAATCGTGACGATCATCCAGCGCATCAGCGGCACCCGGTGCCGCACCTCCGCGGCGTGCACCGCCATGGCCATGGTGAAGCTGGAGATGATCAGCAGCGTGGTATTCAGCGTGCCGGCCCAGATGTGCAGCGTGTGGCTGCCCGCCACGAACGCCGGATAATACCAGTTGCGGAAGACCAGGTAGGCGCAGAACAGCCCGCCGAAAAACATGATCTCCGTCAGCAGAAACACCCACATTCCGAACGTGGCCGCCTCCCGCTGCTGAGCAAGGTTCTCGAAATGATGGCGCAGAAACGGCGGATGCTCGAGCTCGATCTGCGCGGGCTCCGCGGTCTGGGCGGCGATGGTGTGGCTATCCAACGGTCGTTACCTCGTTCCTGGTCTTGTTTGCCAGCCACTCGTAGTCGTACGCCTCGTGTGTCACGATCGGCGTTTTCTCAAAGTTTTCGGTCAGCGGCGGCGACTGAATCTGCCACTCCAGCCCGGTCGCCTGCCATGGGTTCGGTCCGGCAATCTTGCCGTACTTCAGCGACCACGTCAGATACAGCAGCGGCATCAGATACCCGACCCCCAGCACGGTGGCTCCTGCGCTCGAGAACACATTCAGCACCTGGAACTCCGGCGGATATGCCGCATACCGCCGCGGCATGCCCAGATATCCCAGAATGAACTGCGGGGAGAAGGTCACAACGAAACCGATGAAGGTGGTAACCGCAGCCAGTCTGGACATGCCCTCGGGATACATCCGGCCGGTGATCTTCGGCCACCAGAAGTGAATCCCGGCCAGATACGCCATCAGCATGCCGCCCACCATCACGAAGTGAAAGTGCGCCACGACGAAGTACGTCTCTGTCAGGTGGATGTCCATGCCAAGCGACCCGAGGAACACACCGGTCAGCCCGCCGATCGTGAACAGTCCCAGAAAGCCGAAGGCGTAAATCATCGGCGTCTCAAAGGTGATTGACCCCTTGTACAGCGTCGCGCACCAGTTGAAGATCTTGATCGCCGAAGGCACCGCCACCAGCATCGTCAGCAGGGAGAAGACCAGCGCCGAGTAGTTGGAGATGCCCATGATGAACATGTGGTGCGCCCACACGAAGAATCCGAACACCGCGATCGCGACCGACGAGAACGCCACTGCCGTGTACCCGAAGACCCGCTTCCGCGAGAAGGTGCTGATCACCTCCGAGATCACGCCCATGCCCGGCAGGATCATGATGTACACGGCCGGATGCGAATAGAACCAGAAAAGATGCTGGAACAGGAGCGGGTCGCCGCCCTTGGTCGGATCGAACACTCCGATTCCGATCGTCCGCTCCAGCACCACCAGCACCAGCGTGATCGCGAGCACCGGCGTGCCCAGCACCATCAGGATGGACGCCGCATAGTGCGACCACACGAACAGCGGCAGCCGGAACCACGTCATGCCCGGCGCGCGCATGCGGTGGATGGTCACAATGAAATTCAGCCCTGTGAAGATTGAACTGAATCCTGCGACGAAAACCGCCAATCCCGCCGTGACGACATTGGTGTTCAGGTAATGCGTGCTCAGCGGAGTCGTGAAGGTCCAGCCCGTATCCACGCCTCCGAAAGTCAGCACGCAGAGCATCATGATTCCGGCGACCACGTACAGGTACCAGCTCAGCAGGTTGATTTTCGGGAACGCCAGGTCTTTAGCGCCCACCATAATCGGGATCAGGAAGTTACCGATCGTTGCGGGCACCGACGGGACCAGAAAGAAGAACACCATGATCAGCCCGTGGGCCGTAAACACTTTGTTGTAGGTGTCCTCCGCCAGCAGATCGGCATAAGGCGTCAGCAGTTGCAGGCGGATCAGCGCCGCCATGGCGCCGCCGATGAAGAAGAAAAACGTGATCGAGATCATGTAGAGGACCGCGATCCGCTTATGGTCTCCCGTCAGCAGCCAGCTCTTCAGTCCATACTCCTTGTTCAGGTACGAGACCTTAGGCAGCCTGGCCGTCGACTGGTCGGGCAGAGATACGATTGTGCTCATGGCTTTACCGCTCCTGGCGCCAGCGGAGGAGCGCTTGTCCCTCCCGGCGTCGCGCCCGCCTGCACGGGCTGGCCTGCGCTGTTGTCGATTGTCTGGTCAATCCGGTAACTCGAATTGAGCCGCTTGATGTACTCCACCAGATCGATCAGGCCGTCCTCGCTCACCTGGCCCTGGTACGTCGGCATAATCGGCGCGTATCCTGCGATCTGATGAAGCGTCGGATTCAGAATGGTGTCGCGGAGAAAAGCGTCATCCACGGTCACGAATTGTCCGTTCGCGAGTTGCACGTGCGACCCGTAAACGTTCGCCAGATTCGGTCCGTGCGCATTGGGCGAGCTGTTGTGGCAGGAATTGCATCCCAGACTCGCGAACAGCCGCTCCCCGTTCTGGGCCAGCGAGTGCCCGCTCGTGGATCCCGCCGCCCAGGCCTCGTAATCTTCCGGCTTCATGGCATATACCCAGCCGATCATCTGCGAGTGCAGCGTTCCGCAGTACTGCGTGCAGAACAGGTGGTACACGCCGGGCTTCGTCGCCTCGAACCACACGGTGTTGTAGCGGCCCGGAATCACTTCGCGCTTCACGCGAAACGCCGGGACGGAGAAGCTGTGGAACACGTCCTGCGAGATCAGCGTGAGCTGAATCGGCTGATCGATCGGAATATGCAGCGCGTCGATCTCATGCTGTCCGCCCGGGTGCTCGATCTTCCACATCCACTGTTTGCCGACTACGTAGATATTCATCGCGTTCGGGGGCGGACTGTAGATCCGGAAATACAGCAGCGCGCCCCAGACGAAGGTGATCATGAACAGAATCAGGGGAATGATCGTCCAGGTCGCTTCCAGCAGCGTGGACCCTTCAATCTGCGTCGCCACCGGGTTCCGGCTCTGCCGATACCGGATCGAGAAAAAGATCACCAGAAACGCGACTGCGCCCAGCCCGATGATCGAAATGAAAATCAGGAAGAAATACAGCGCGTCCGCATACGGCGCGATGCTCGACGCTTCCGGCGGGAAGATCGCGAAGTGTGTCAGCCACTTAACCAGAAACTGCCACAGTACCGGACTGATGAAATGCTGCATCGTCGTCCTTTATCCGTTCACCGGAGTGTTGATCCGTCCTTGGTTTTCCGCCAGCCGGTTCAGCCGCGCCTCCCGCGCATCGCGCCGGAAATTCACGATCATGTATGACCCCAGCAGCAGCATCGTCAGCAGGCATCCCGCCTGCACGATCCGCGAAACGATCAGGCTGTGCCGATTCAGCGCCGGATCGTAGCGGTAGCAATAGGTCAGCAGGTTGTCCACCAGTGAGCCAATGGCTCCATGCGAGGCCTGCACCAGCCCCAGATCCAGCTCTTTCGGCGAATACTCCACGCCCAGGAAGTACTGCGAAAGCCGCCCCTGCGGCGTAAGCAGTTCCAGCGAACTGGCGTGCGCGTACTGCGAGAGCTTTCCGTCGGGCCCCTGCACCTTCACATATCCAAAGCCGACCGCCGTCGCCAGCTTTTCGATCTCCGGCTCCTGCCCGGTGAGAAAGTGCCAGCCGTTGGCTGTTCCCGGCCGCCCATAGCGCTTCACGTACAGCGCCTTTTCCTGAGCGGCCAGGGCTGGCGTTTCCGTCGGATCGATGCTCACGAAGACCACGTTGAAATCGCGCCCCGGATTGAACTTCACCATTTCCAGCGCGCCTACCAGCCCATCCATCTCTTCCGGGCACAGGATCCTGCACTTGTAGTAGACCAGCGACAGAATCACCGGCCGCTTGCCAAAGTAATCGCCGAGATGGACCAGCTTGCCCGTTTCGTCGCGAAAGACCAGATTCAGCGGAATCTGCTGGTTCAGCCGCTGCGCAATCGTAATCTTCTTCAGCATCGGCGGCTGCTGTTCTGCGGTTGGCCCGATATGTTTCTCGCCATACCAGGAGCTTTGCGCCCGGCATGCCGGAATCGCGGCAAGAGCCAGCAGCGCGCAGCTCAGAGTCAGCCCTGCCGCTCTGGCCCATGCACGCATTGTGATCGCCCTGCGCATCCTGTGCTCATTTCCAAAGGTTTCGATATACCCAACTGCTCGTTGACATCTTCCAATTCCTAGGGTTGGTTCCCCGCTTGCTGTTCCTGCTGCAGTTGTTCTTCCCGCGTCGCCTGCAACTGCTGGTCGTAGGCGGTGGGAGCAAAGCCGTCCGTCAGCGGCATCTGCACGGTCGGTGTCGAATCGCCGGTCATCAGCGGCTGCCGCTGTTCCGGCGGAGCCACCGGGAGCCCCTGTTGCGCAATCAGTTCCATCGCGCGCTGGATCGGGATCCGCACGGTCCCTTTGCTCTCATCTACCCAGCTGTAATAATTCAGCAGCAGGTCCTCGCGGTCGTGCAGTGCCGCCAGGTCCGAGTCCCCGTTATCAATCTGTACCTGCGGAAACGGAAACTGTTTCGTCAGTTTGGCCAGCTGTTCCTGTTCCAGTTGCGGATTCGACCGAATTTCCTTCGTGGGCGCGATCTGGTAGGGCGCTTTCCACTTATTGGTCGGCCCATCGGCCTTGTCCAGGCCATTGTTGATGACCGTGCCAAAGACATAGCAGACCCCAAAGAACACGGCGACTGAAATCCCCAGCCCAATCAGGAACACCACGATGCCGCCGGTGTTGGCGTCCGTGACTTCGTAGCCCTCCCGAACCGACTCGTCGCTCAGATGCTGCTTCGGATCCAGATTCGGATCCTTTCCCGGACTAGGCGTGGACATAGTCGTGCTCCAGAATCTCCGCCAGGTGCGGATCGTTGGTCGCAATCAGCGGACGCCGCTTCAGTTGCCAGAAGTAATAAACCAGCCAGAAGCAGAACAGAGCTGCCGGCATCGCGGCATACTCGAAGATCCCCCAGCTCAGGCGCAGGTCGCGGGCCGCATCGCGGTAGCTGGGCTCGATGAGCCAGAACAGATCCCAGAAGCCGGCGAAGATCATAATCCAGCACACCACAGTCAGTCTGCTCTGGATTCTCTTCAGATCCCGCGAGAGCAGCAGGCTGAAGGGAATCAGCCAGTGGAAGATCACATCGAGAGTCGCTATAACTCCCCAGCCGCCGCGGATCCGGTCCAGATACCAGGGAATCTCTTCCGGCGAGTTGCCCGACCAGATAATGATGAACGCGCCGAAGGCGAAATAGATATTCAGCATCACCAGGGCAAAGCACAGCTTGCCCAGATCGTGCTGCTCGATCACTCGGAAGGTGCTCCGGATCGGCTCCGCCCTGCAGAGCCAGATCAGCGTCAGAATCGCCAGCGGCAGCACCATGAATGCTTCCCCAACCAGGAACTGCAGTCCGTAGATCGCTGAAGACCACGTCGGATCGATCGACATCACCCAGTAAATGACCACCCCGAAGAGCAGCACAGCGTAGAGGATCAGTCCGAACCCACTCAGGTTCTCGAACTTCGTCCGCCAGTACGCCACGTTCGGTTCCGGATCGGCATCCCGCTGCAGTGACCACTTGTTCAGCAGGATCGAATAGAACGAAAAGATCGCCAGGCAAGCCAGCGAAAACCACCAGTAGGCGTGCACGTTCAGCATCGGCTGCTTCCAGCGGATGGCGTGCGCCTGGTCGTTGTCGATCAACCCCCGCTTCAGGGCGTCGATCCAGTCCGCATACTGCGCCCAGATGTACAGCTTGCCCTCCGTGGCTCCCACCCATGCCACCGGCAGGAACATCAGTACGATCATCGGCCACGTCCGGCACATCGCCTCGAGCGGCCTCCGCACAATCAGCCCCCACTTCCCGCCCGACAGGTGCTGCACCATCAGCAGCGCCATGCCGCCGAAGCAGAATCCGAAGCAGGCCACGTATCCCTCGAGCCAGCCGCGCCAGAAGTGCATCCAGCCCAGATGCCGCGCATCCTGCGCCTGTCCCAGAAGCGCCAGCGCGACCCCGATCAGGGCAAAGACCACGCCCGCGATCAGTGCCTTCCTGCGCCAGCTGTCCACCAGGGCCGGCGCGTTCAGCGTGGATGGCAATCCTTTGGAAAACGATGTGTTGCCCATTCGCTCCTGCGCTCCTTACGGCTTCGCTGGCGCCCCGCCAGTCGCCCCTTTCGCGGATTGTTTCCCCGGCCTCACTGGTGGCGGAGCCGGATTCAGTCCCGGCGCGCCTGCGAAGATTCCAATGGGCCTGGTCGGCCATACCGCCGTCGCCGGCAGGGGCCACGGACCCGTATCACTCTCCGGATAGTCGTGCTGCTGCGCGATGGTCTTCAGATCCTCGACCTGCACGCCGGCGGGCACATCTTTCAATGTCGCATCCTGACTGAGCTGCAGCGCGCGGATATAGGCGGCAATCGCCCAGCGGTCCTGTGGCGCAATCTGCGCCTTATAGTCCGGCATGGCTCCGTAGCCGTTGGTCATCACGTAGAAATAGTGGCTGATCGGCTGATTCAAATGCCGCGGATCGTGAAAGTTCGCGGCCGGCTTGTAGCCCCGCTCCACGATCATGCCTGCGCCGTTGCCCACCCGCGAGTGGCAGGGCGTGCAGTAGATGTTGAAACGCTCCTGTCCGCGCGCCAGCACCTGCATGGTCACCGGGAACGGCATCAGGTCGGCCTCCCTGCCGTTCATCAGCCCGGTATAGAAATAGGAAGTCTTCTCGTAGAGCTGGCCCCGCGCCACGGTATGCTCCACCTGCGGCCGCACCGACCGCCCATCGGCGAACATTGAGCTGCCCCGCTGCGGAAACATCCTGGGCTGGTTCTGCATGTCCTGCCGGCAGCCTGCCGCCAGAGCCAGAAGCGTCAGCGCACCCGCCATCTTCAGCGCAGAGGACGCAGCACGGGCTCCGGTCTTTCTGCTCCCTGCTCCCTGCTCACTGATCCCAGGCGTTTTAATACTCCACCTCCACCACCGAAAGCGGCGACTGCGCCTCCAGAAAACTGCGGGATTCGGCGATATCGAATTGCGGGTCCGTCGATTCCAGACACAGGAAGAACTTGTCGCTGGTTGCGCCATTGCGGAAGTTTGGCGCATTGAAAACCGGGTGATACAGCTTCGGCAATCCGTTCAGAGCCAACATCCCGAAGGCTGCCGACAGGCCCGCGTAAAGGATGGTCCACTCATACGCCGGAATGCAAAAGGCCGGCCAGGAAAAGTACGGCCGCCCCGCGATATTCAGGGGAAACGCCCACACCGCAATCCACGTTTCCAGCCCGAACATTGCTGCGCAACCCAATAATCCGCCCACCAGGCACACCAGCGACACTTCGTCGCGATGGAAACCGATAGCCTCGGCGGCCTCTTCGACCGGATACGGCGTGTAGCAGTCCATGCGCCGGTAACCGGCCCTGCGCGCTGCCTGCGCCGCCCGCACCAGGTCGGTGGGCGTCTCGAATTCCGCCATCAGACAGTACAATCCTTCGGGTAAAGGCATCAGTCACCCGCCTCCGGAATCGGAGTTCCCGATGCATGAGCATCGCGCTTCTCCCGTACTTTCGCCCCCGGCAGCATCAGTCGCAGTTCGCTCATGGGAATCATGGGCAGGAAGCGAATGAAGAGGAAGAACATGAAGGTGAAGAATCCGAGCGTTCCCGCGAACGTCATATAGTCCCACTTCGTCGCGCGGTAGGTTCCCCATGACGAGGGCAGGAAGTCGCGGGTCAGGCTGGTCACCACGATCACGAACCGCTCGAGCCACATGCCGGTGTTCACGATCAGCGACATGATGAACATCAGCCCCATGTGCGTCCGGAACTTGCGGAGCCACATCAGCTGCGGAAGGGCGATGTTGCAGGTGATCAGCATCCAGAACGACCACGCCATGGGTCCAAACATGCGGTTCCACATCATGAAGTATTCCCAGTGGCTGGCCGAATACCACGACATGAAGATTTCCGACGCGTATCCATAGCCCACGATCCAGCCCGTGGCCAGCATCACCTTCCCGCAGTTATCGATGTGGCGAATGGTGATCAGATCTTCCAGGTGGTAGAACTTCCGGATGGGAATGGCCAGCGTCAGCACCATCGCAAATCCGGAGTAAATGGCGCCCGCAACGAAGAACGGCGGAAAGATCGTGTCGTGCCATCCCGGCATGAACGCCACCGCGAAGTCGAGGCTGATCACGCTGTGCACGGAGAGCACCAGCGGCGTCGCCAGACCGGCCAGCAGGATGGACGCCGTCTCATACCGCACCCAGTGCCGCACCGAGCCGCGCCAGCCCATGGAGAGCATGCCGTACATAAACTGTGCGAACTTGCTCTGCGCGCGGTCGCGCAGCGTCGCCAGATCCGGAATCATCCCCAGATACCAGAACACGACCGAGATCGTCGCGTAGGTCGATACCGCGAAACAGTCCCACATCAGCGGCGACCGAAACTGCGGCCAGTAGTTCATCGAGTTGGGATACGGAAACAGCCAGTAGGCCAGCCACGGGCGACCCAGGTGCAGCAGCGGGAACATCGCCGCGCACATCACCGCGAAGATGGTCATCGCCTCCGCGAAGCGGTTGATCGAGTTCCGCCAACCCTGTTTGAAGAGCAGCAGAATCGCCGAAATCAGTGTCCCCGCGTGGCCGATCCCGATCCACCAGACGAAGTTGATGATCGCGAAACCCCACGCCACCGGAATGGTGATGGCCCAGATACCCACGCCCTTCAGGAAGAGCCAGCTCACCGCCACCAGCAGCATGCACACAAAGCCGCCGGCCACTGCAAAGCCGAAGAACCAGCCCATCGGCGTGTGAGTGGTCAGCACGATGCGGCTCACCTTGTCGGTGACCGACTTGAAGGTATGCCCCGGCGCGATCACGCGGTATTCGCCGGTGAGCGGATCAATCATCGGATTCGTTACGGGTGCGTCTTTCGTCGCCATGCGATCAGAACCCTCTTGCTCCGGCCGGTTTCATTACGCCTTCTCCGTGGCATATTCGCCCAGGGCGTGCGACAGCCCTTCATTGATGTTGATCACTTCCGCCAGGTAGGTCGTCCGCGGACGCGTGTTGATGTCCGCCAGCACTCCGTAGGTCCGCGACTCCGACTTCAGCTTCGCCACTTCGCTCGTGCGGTCGTTGATGTTTCCAAACACGATGGCGTTCGTCGGGCACGCCTGCTGGCACGCCGTCCGGATTTCTCCGTCCCGAATCTCCCGGTTGTCCTTGTCCGCTTCAATCTTGACTTCCTGGATGCGCTGCACGCAGTAGGTGCACTTCTCCATCACCCCGCGGCTGCGAACCGATACGTCCGGATTCCGCATCAGTTTCAGGCTGGGCGTGTCCCAGTCCGAATAGAGCAGGAAGTTGAACCGCCGCACCTTATAAGGACAGTTATTGGAGCAGAAGCGCGTGCCCACGCAGCGGTTATAGACCATCAGGTTCAGGCCCTCCGGCGAGTGCACCGTCGCTCCCACCGGGCACACCAGCTCGCAGGGCGCGTTCTCGCACTGATGGCAGGTCATGGGCTGGAAGTGCGCGCGCGGGGCTGCCAGATCGCCCTCGTAATACTTGTCCAGCCGGATCCACTGCATGATGCGGCCGATCTTCACCTGCTCGCGCCCCACCACGGCAATGTTGTTCTCCGCGTAGCAGGCGGTGATGCACGCATTGCAGGCCACGCAGGAGTTCAGATCGATCGACATCCCCCAGGCGTTCCTGTCGTAGCGATACGCCGGGAACATGCTGTCGTCCGGTCCCGGCGTCCAGTGCCCTACGCCCTCATTGGCGAAGCCCGGATCGGACTTGTACTGCGTCAGCGTCGCGTAGCGGATGATCCCCCGATCCAGCGCCTCATTCCCTTCCAGCGAGTGCGTCCCGCTGCCGTCGCCGCCAGCCGCCACCGAACGATCATCGATGTAGTCTTCCCTGGGTACGCACAGATCGTAAATGCCGCCGGTCTTCTCCACGAGCGCCCCGGACTGCATCCATGCCGCCCCCGACTGCTGAATCAGATAGCCGTTGTATCCCACTCCGCCGGCCACCCGTCCCGTGCTCCGCCCCTGACCCAGCGCAATCGCCATCACGCCGTCCGCCTGGCCTGGAATCGGCAGCGCTCCGCCGATGATGTACTTCCCTCCGACGCTGATCTTTACCGCGTCGTTCTGTGCCAGCCCGAATTTCTCCAGCGTGGCGTAGCTCATCTGCACGGCGTTGTCCCACGACAGGTTCGTCACCGGCCGCGGAATCTCCTGCAGCCAGCCCACGTTGGCGTAGCGCCCGTCGTATACCTGCTCGTCGGGCCGGAATACCACCTCGATCGCGTCCTCCGCCAGCGGAGGCGTCGGCACCCCCAGCGTCACCCTGGCGGCGACGTCTTTCGGCGTGAACGCGCTGTTCTCCATCCACCCGTCGTGCAGCAGTTTCCGCCAGGCAAAATCAGAATCGGAGGCTGCGGCAGCGCTGCGGCTGCCTTTTGGCTGCGCAGTATTGCCCTTCGAAAGCGAAGGCATCCAGGTCGCCCGCACCGCATCGTAGGGCGACACATCGGGATTATCGAGAAGCGACTGCAGAATCTCGTGCTCGGAGTGCCCGTCGTAGAGCGGCGCAATCATCGGCTGCACAACGCTCACCCTGCCGTCGTAGGCGCGCGCGTCCGACCATTTCTCCAGATAGTGCTGATTGTTGATGTGCCAGTGGGCGACCTGGCCGGTCTCGTCCAGATGCGAACTCAGCTGGACGATCGTCCCAACATGATTCAGCGCGTCGACGAAGTCCAGATCCGCCGGCGTCGCATACACCGGGTTCGCGTTCAGAATCACCAGCCAGTCCACCTTGCCGGCATTCATGTCCGCCACCAGCGACTTCAAATCGTCCATCTGGATCGACGGCATCGGGTTCACCGGTTCGGTGTACACCACTGTCCTGCCCACGTTGCCCAGCGCCTGGTTGATCGCGAAGGCCGCCAGATGCACTTCCGGCGGCGCAAATTCACCCGGAATCACCACGCACTTCCCGGCATTCGCCTTCAGGTCAGCAGCAACCCCCTGCAGGTAGGTCGCCTGATGCGCGGTCCAGTTGTATCCGCTCGCGGAGCCGCCGGCGCCCAGAGCCGCCGCCAGGTCCAACGCAAACGGAGCCACCTGGCTCGGCCGCACCTCCAGCCGATGCTCCGCTTTGAAGCCGGTGGTCGTGGTTACCGATTCCACCGCATACAGCCGGTTCATTTCCGTATTGCCCTGCAGCTTCCGCCGGCTCGCGTAATCCTTCGCCAGCCGATGGAAACCCGGGAACTGCGCGCCCCCCAAAAAATTCGCATCCAGCGACAGGATCACCTCCGCCTGATCCAGGCGATACTGCGCGTCCACATAATCGCCGAATGCCTGCTTCGCCGCCGTGTAATGCGAATCACGGTTCAGCGGATCGTACTGGATGAACTTCGCCTGCGGGTAATTTTTCTGCCCCTGCTGCCATTGCCGCGCCAGGGTAGGCGAGGTCACGGTGGAGCTCAGGAAATACAATCCCTTGCCACCGGACGCCTTTTTGTCCGCCAGCATGGAGCGGAATTCCGCCACAAAGGCAATCCACGGCCGCGTCTCGCCGCGATACAAAACGTGCTGCGCGCGGTCCGGATCGTACATATCCAGCAGCGTCGCCTGCGTGATCGCGTCCGATCCGCCCTGGTTGTAGGGATGCTCCGGATTCCCATCCACCTTGATTGGCCGGTACGCCATGCTCTTAATGAGCACGGGCACCGCGCCCGTGGTGAACGGAAACGCCGACGCGAAATATACCGGCTTGCCCAGAATCAGGTCTTCGGGCGCCGTCACATACGGATAAATCAGCTCATCGGGCTGCTTCGTGCATCCCGCCAGCCCGGCCAGCGCCAGCGACGCGCCCATCACCTTCAGGAAGCTCCGGCGCGACACCGGATCCAGCCACTCCGAAGCGTGCTGAGGAAACTCCCGCTCCAGCGCCTTCTGGAACTCCGGCGTATTGGCCAGCTCATCAATCGAACGCCAGTACTTCCTGCCCTTTTGATTGGCCAGCTTCGTCCGCACTTCCTCCAGCGTGAGCCTGCCCGGCGCCATCGCTGCTTGCTCTGATCGCTGGTCGCTGATCGCTGATCGCTCGTTCGTGCTCATCGATGACAAACCTCGCAACTGGTCAGCTCACGCGGCGTACGGATCTTGTAGTGCTGGATCAGGAACAGACCCAGCGCCTCCTGGCTCGTGAATTTCGTGTAGTGCAGTCCGGCCGGCAACAGCACGGGCGCAGTGTCTTCGCTGCTCAGCGCCGTTCCCAAGGTCTGCGCGTGCAGGCCCGCCGGGGGACTCAGGTCCGCCATCTGCACCGTCTGCGCCGGCCGCGTTTCCGTGCAGGTCACGCTCTCCGCCGTCGGCGTGCCAATCTTCACCGTCTCCGCCGCACACCACACCGGGTGCAGCTCCGACGCCCCGGCCCACGCCATGTTATAAATTTCGCTGGTCGGACGCAGATTCTTCGCCGGGTTGCGGTGACAATTCAGGCACCACTCCATCTGCAGCGAGTTCTGCGCATACATGATGGGCATCTCGTCCACGCGCCCGTGACAGGTCGCGCACCCTATGCCCTTGTTGACGTGAATCTCGTGATTGAAAAAAACGAAGTCCGGCAGGTCGTGCACGCGCGTCCAGGTGATCGACTGCCCTGTTTCCCAGCTATGCCGCACCGGATCCAGAATCTGCGCGTCCGTCCAGATCTGCGAATGGCAGTTCATGCAGGTCTTGGTCGGAGGAATCCCGGCGTAGCTCGAGTCTTCCACCGTCGTATGGCAGTACTGGCACTGCAGTCCCAGTCCCGCAACGTGATGTTTGTGGCTGAACGGCACCGGCTGATCGGCGCGCTGTCCCTGCCGCGTCACCCACGGCGACCGCTGCAGCTCGTCCAGCGTCAGTCCCAGGGCAATGATCAGCAGCCCCGTCAAAATCAGGCTCATTCGGGCCAGAGCATTTGAGCTGCGATCGAAAATCTGCGCCATGACTGGGTTCGCTTCTCCTGATGAATCACCACAGCTTCAGGGCGTGCACCTTTACTCCCTGATTCAGCGCCGGCAGCCGCCGGCTAAGGCGTCGTGGAATTGCCGCGTATACCGATGGCCGCCCTGCGTCCGGGTCCGCGCGCAGTGCTTCTCCCTCGGGTCATGGCCTGCGCTCTGGACTATTCCTGGTTGTGTTCTGGATCACACTGGATCGTGACCTGCATCACAGATTTCTGCGTACCACGCAATATACCGACTCACACGCACGGTAGGCAAGGCTCGCGCAGGCACCGCAGAATTTTTTGTGGAAAAGTTAACGAGTGTGTCAATGGCGCGGCGCACGCAGACTCCAGCGACCGGTCTCCACCGGACCTTTGCAGCCCGGAATCCCGCTGCTGGTCAGTGTCCGGCCCGCGTCGTCTCTCTCAGCGCCGCATCGATCATCGCAAAAAGGCGATTGCGATCGACAACTTCCACGAATGGCGTGCCGCTCGTCCGGTTCGTCACCACCCAGATCGTCGGCGTGTGCTGGATACCCACGCTCATTCCCAGTTCGAAGTCCGCCTTCACCAGCTCCCGTAATCTGCCCTGCGGATCCACCACCATCGGAAAGCGCAAATGGTGCTGTTCCGCGAAGCGCGATGCGAACTGGCGCAGATCCTCCTGGTTCTGGATCGTGGGCTGCGCTGCAAACACGGCATCTCGAAATTCATCGCCCAGCTTCTTCGAATGCGTGTCGAACCACCGCGCATCCACCGCGGCCTGAAAACTCCACGCGTGGAAAGGCAGCGGAAAATCATGCCGCACCCAGGGAATGTGATACTTTGCGACAGCTTCGGCAATCACCGGGTTGGCCCGCGCGCAGTCCGGGCACTCAAGGTCCTCCCACTCCACAATCGCCACCCGCGCTCCTGCCGGAGGCCGCAGGGGCGCCGTGTTGTGCACCTGTGTCGCGGGTGTCTCGGGATTGGAAAATTGCGCCGGAGCCGGCGCAGCCAGTGCCAGAGCCGAAGCCAGCGGCAGCACGATCGAGCGGAGAAGACGTTTCATGGCAGTTGCCTTGCCTGATTGTAGAAGCGCCCACCCCACCCGGCTCCGTGCTGGTCAACAGGCATCACCCCAAAGTCACTCCAGCCGCCGCGGGAACACAGTCAGCCGCGCCAAAGCGGAAGGCCACCCGTTTCCGGATGGCCTTCGTTTCTCTTCAGGTTCCTGCGGCGAAGCCGCGATTCGCCGGACGCGCAGTCAAGCGCCCATGGCGCGGCCGGCTCGATGCCTAATCGCCCATTACGGGCTCTGCCTTCTCGGCCAGCTTCGGCGCCGGCGCGATCGCGTCGATCGACACCAGCCCTTCCACCGGCTTCTCGCCCAGCACGTGCTCGCGGTACAGCTTCGCCATGCGCGCATTCTCGGCATCCTGCTTCAGCTTCGCTTCGCGCGCCCGCAGCTTTTCCTCGCGTGCATTTCTGGCAATGCCCAGCTTCTCAAAGGTATCGTTGGCCGCCGCATCCACGTGCTCCTTGTTCAGCACCAGCGTGTGCTGCGTCGTGTCCATGCCCACCTTCTTGCCGCCGGCGAAGATCTCGTGCCGTCCATGCTCTTCGTACCACTTCGTGAGCGTGGCCGTCATGTGCATCTTCTCGATGATGTTCCGCCAGCCGATCCCCGTGTTATACGCGCAGAAGCTGATCTCGCCCTCCTGCGTCGCGTAGGGAATGATGCACTGCTCTGTGCGCCGGAAGTCGTAGTTGAACAAATCCTGGAACCACATGCCCGCGATGAACAGGAAATTCCAGCGGTCTGCGCGGCGCTTCTCGATGTCGGCCATCGTCCGGTCCCCGGTCACCTTGCCGTAGTTGCGGCCGGTCGCACCAAAGCATTTGTCGAACTTCTGCAGCAGATCGAGAATCCGGAAGTGCGTCGGCGATTTGCGCGGATCATAGTTCCGCAACAGCGCCAGGGCTGCTCCGATGACGGAAAGGGTCTTGCCGCGGGCAGCGTCGTTGATCTTCGCCATATCTTTCGCCAGTCGGTCGGCGTTCAGGAACGCGGTCACCGGAACGGCTTCCTTCGTCTCCTTGTCGATCATCAGCGCCATGCCGATGCCGCAGTTCGGGTGGCACCCGCAGGAGAGCTGGCCCCACTCGTGATTAGGCCCGTGCACCAGGTCGGCCCAGTCGCTGAACGTGCTCATGAAGCTGATCGGGAACCAGTCGCGGGTCGGCTCGCCCAGCCCCGTCTGGTTCTTCACGTCGTGCGCCATGTGGCTCAGCGTGTAACGCTGGGCGGTGCGGCGCTCGTCCGTCACGGCTTCGTCGCGACCGGTAAATGAAACCGGCTGGAAGCTCAGGAAGTTGATCTTCCTGGGATTATCCAGCGCGAACTGGATGATGTGCCCCACCTGCTCGTTGTTGATGCCGTTGATGATCGTCGTCACCGGAACAATGTCCACGCCGGCTTCGTGCAGGTTATGGATGGCCTGCAGCTTCACATCGAACAGGTTGCCGACCTTGCGGTGCGAGTTCGCCGCATTGCCGATGCCGTCGAACTGCAGGTAGGCGTAGCGCAAGCCCGCTTCAGCCGCAGCCCGACACAGCTCTTTCGACTTTGCGAATTCGATGCCATTGGTCGCCGCCTGCACTGAGTTGTAGCCCACCTTGCGCGAGTACGCGATAGCATCGAGGAAATACGGCGACAGCGTCGGCTCGCCACCCGAAAACTGGACCGACATCTGCCGCTTCGGCTTGATCGTAATGGCGTTGTCCAGCATCGTCTTGATTTCTTCCCAGGTCAGCTCGTGCACGAAGCCGACCTGGTTCGCATCCATGAAGCACGGGTCACACATCATGTTGCAGCGATTCGTCAGGTCGATGGTCAGCACCGATCCGCGCCCGTGGGTCACGGTCGAGGTGCCGTGGTTGTGCAGCTTGTCGTCATTGTGGGCGCGGATGTCGCGGCCGGGGAAGACTTCTTCAAGGTGCCTGAAGAAGGCCGTGTCGATGGACATCACGTCCTCAAAGTGCCCATGTTTCGGACAGTCCTTCACCATCAGGATCTGGCCGTTGCGCTCGATGATCTGCGCTTTGATCTCGCCCACTTTCTCGTTCAGCAGAATCTCGTGGGGCAGTTTGCCGTCCAGGATCTGCTGCCGAATCTCGGGAACGCACTTCGGACACAGCGAGTCTGTGGTCCGCGGCCAGCCCAGCGGCGGCTTTTCCTTCTGCCACGATTTCAGCAGCGGCTTATCCGACCACTTCGGGGTGAACGAGGGATTCGGGCGAATGCTGTTCACCTTCTCAAACACGGTCCAGGCTCCCTGGGCCGCGATCGTGACCGCGCGCTCTGCGTATTTCACAGCCTTCGACATGCTGAAATCTCCTCTGTGCAGGATGTGCTGCGCGGATCGCCCCGATCTCGGTTAACTTGTTGCACTGCCAGGGCTTTCCGCCACTGACAGGTTAGATGAGGAAAGCTCGGTCGAGGAACGAAACCGGGCTGAACGGCGAAAATCAGGCTCCGGGGCGGCAAAACCAGTATCCGAATGGGACAGCTCCTCATCTTCCGTTGCGAGCCAAAAATCTCCTTCACCAGCCTCCACTTCCCGCGATTGCGATTCCTGGCAGAATTTGGCACGCCATCGTCTGCCTCCCCGTCGCCATTTCCCCATCCGGTCTCTGCGGTGCGACAATCGTGGCGCAGGATTTGTCGTCTGCCCGAAGGAGAACTATCGCTATGAAGCGCTCGCTGATGTGCATGGGCCTCTTCGCTCTCGCTCTTCCGTTATCCGCACAGACAATGCCCGCCCACAAAAGGCCTCCTCTCAGCCCGCCTGAGATCGCCACCGCCACCGTCGGCGGCCATGGCATCACCATCCTGTATTCCTCCCCGCGCGTTCGCGGCCGCGAAGGCCACATTTTCGGCCCGGGTGGCCTCATTCAGAAAACGCACAAGGAGTATCCGATCTGGCGTGCCGGCGCCAACGCGGCCACCACTCTGAAAACCGACGCCGATCTGACCATCGGCGATCTGTCGGTCCCCGAAGGCACCTATACCCTGTTCGTCGATATCGCCAATCCTGACCAGTGGACCCTCGTCGTCAGCAGGGACACCGGCGAATGGGGCCTGGCTTACAGGCCCGCCGACGATCTGGGTCGCGTCAGCATGCACATGCGCAAGCCCTCCCACATGATCGAGGACCTGGTCTGGACCATCACGCCACTCGGTCACGGTAAAGGCAGACTCACCCTCGCCTGGGAAGACCACAGCGCCTCGGTGCCATTCACCGTCCAGTGAAGCCAACGAGTTCCGGGCTGGCGCCGCGCGATGCCGCACCGGCCCGGGCCTTGCTGACCCAATCGCACTCCGCCCCCGGAAGCCGCACGCTTTTTCTGTCCGCACCTTAATATGGTGATGGAGGGTCCCCGTTCGAATGTTTTTCCGGAAGTTTTGCCTGCCCAGCTTGATTCTTTTCGCAGCGTCGGCTCTGGTCTGCCCGGCTCAGACCGCCAGGAGCCTCGCAAATACTGACATTTCCGTGGAGGGCCTGTATCAAACCACGTCCACGGCAAGCGGCAACGGGATCTCCGTCAGGGCCACCCATTCCGCCGGTGGCGCTGCCTTCTTCCGCCACAGCTATCGCTGGTGGCTCGGTTATGAAGCCGGCTACCTTTATACCCGCTACACCAACTACTATACCGGCCAGCCGTTTGGAGTGCAGTCCAACATGCATGAGTTCGCCGGATCGTACTACGTGCATGGTCCGCGTGCCTTCGGTATCCAGCCGTTTGCGACAGCCGGTGTGAGCGCCGTCCTCTTTTCTCCGTCGCTGAACGGCGGACAGGACGCCGCCTGGCAGATGCGACCCGGTATCAACTTTGGCGCCGGCGTCAACGTTCCCCTTCTCACCAGCCATTTCGGCGTCCGCGTGCAATACCGCGGCTTGTATTACAAGACTCCCGACTTCGGCCAGGCCAGGTACACCACCGACGCCTTCCGCGAGACCTCTGAGCCAATGGCGGGTCTCTATCTCCGTTTCTAGTCTGCGAGGCCTCCTTTGGACTGTATCTTCTGCAGGATCGTGACGGGCAGTATTCCCGCGAAGAAAATTCGTGAGGACGACCAGCTCCTGGCCTTTTTCGACATAGAGCCGAAGGCGCCAACCCATATCCTCGTAATCCCCAAAAAGCACATCACATCGCTCGCTCACGCGCAAGCCGGCGATGCGCCGCTCCTCGGCCATTTGCTCGAGGCCGCAGCCGACATCGCACGCGATCAGGGGCTGTCCCAGGGCTATCGCGTGGTCATCAGCACCGGCCCGGAGGGCGGCCAGAGGGTCGACCACCTGCACGTCCACCTGCTCGGCGGCCGCCAGATGCAATGGCCCCCGGGTTAACGGCCCCGGCGGCGCGACAGCCGTCTCTCGCGGTACGCTCAATCCATGTCCCCGGTCGCACTTTCGCTGGAAGGCAAAGTTGCCCTCGTCACCGGCGGCTCGCGCGGTATCGGCGCGGCCACGGTCCGCCTCTTTCGCGAAGCCGGATCCCGCGTCGCCTTCAGCTACCGTTCCGCTCATGCCACCGCCGCGACGCTGGTCGCGGAATGTGGTGGTCCCCAGCTTTGTCGCGCTCTTTGTCAGGAGCTGGCCAGCCCGGAAGACGGCCGCGCCCTGGTGCGCCGTACTGTCGAAGCCTTCGGTCGCCTCGACATCCTCGTCGCCAACCATGGTGTCTGGCCGCCGCACGACGCACCCATCGCAGACCTGTCCGAATCTCAGTGGCGCTCCACCCTCGCCGTCAACCTCGACAGCGTCTACGGCCTCTTACAAGCCGCCGTTGCCTGGTTCCAGGCACAGACCTCTGCGAAAACTCCGACAGCCGGCCAGGCCCCGCCGGCGGCAGCCCGCGGCCAGTGCCATATTGTCCTTGTCAGCTCCACCGCCGGTCAGCGTGGCGAAGCCTTTCATGCCGATTACGCCGCCAGCAAGGGCGCTCTGATCAGCCTGACCAAAGGCCTGGCAACGGAGCTCGCTCCCCACGGCATTCAGGTCAACTGCGTTGCCCCCGGATGGGTCCGCACCGATATGTCCGCTCCCGCACTCGGCGAGCCAGCTTCCCGCGATCGCGTGCTGGCGGCGATTCCCCTGGGCCGCCCCGCCGATCCCATCGAAATTGCCGGCCCCATCCTCTTTTTATGCACGCCGCTCGCTGGCTTTATTACCGGGGAAATCGTCAATGTCAATGGAGGTGCTGTCCTCGTCGGCTGATATGAGAAAACTTCCTGTCCTGTTTCTCCTCGCCTGCGCTGTTAGTCTTTCCGCGCAAACCCCGGCTGCATCCACCGGCAGCAACGCCGCTGAAGCGCGCGCCGCTCTGGACGACATGATGCAGGCCCTCGGCGGCAACCGCTGGCTCAATCTCCGGAACAGCTTCGTCGAAGGCACACTGGCTGCCTTTTACGAGGACAAACCCACCGGGGTGACCGTCCGCTACTGGCAGTGGACCACCCCCGACGAACAGCGAATCGATCTGACGGAGAAAAAGCACGACCCGCACAACTGGGTGCAGATCTACACCGGGCGGCAATGCTGGGAGATCACCTGGCAGGGTAAAAAGGCGATGGCCAGAGACGTCTGCGACTCCGCCATCCGCCGCCGCGACCATTCCATCCAGACCGCGGTCCGCGTCTGGATGAAGAATCCCAACACCCTGCTGATCGACGATGGCCAAACCCTGGCCGAGCGCCATCTGGCGGAACAGGTGACTCTGCTGGACGAGGGGAACGACGCCATCACCATCCAGATGGACGCGGAGACCCACCTGCCGCTGAGCTGCTCCTGGTCGTGGCGGGACCCGGTCTACCACGATAAAGATACGGATGTGGAAGAGTATGCCGACTATCACCTGATCGACGGCATTCCCACGCCCTTCACCATCACCCGCCTGCACAACGGCGACATGGTCCAGCAGCTCTTTGTCCTGAAGGCGGCCTACAACGTGCCGCTGCCGCCGGACGGCTTCGACATGGACGCGATCGCGGCGAAGGTGGTTCGGGTTCGGTAGGATACGAACGCACAAAGGCCGCACCCGTCTCCGGTGCGGCCTTACCCTGGGACCTGGATCCCCCGGCGTCCCCGCCGGCTGCCTTCTACTTAATCGGCGGCGGCGGAGTGACTTCGCTCTTCGAGGCAGTGTCCTGCCTCGTCGCGGCATCTGAGGTGTCAGTGCCCTTGATGCCTTCTTTGAAGCCGCGAAACGCCTCGCCCAGCCCTTTGCCCAGCCCCGGCAGCTTGGCCGGACCAAAGATGAGCAGACAAATGACCAGGATGATCAGCAGGTGTTCGGGTTTGAATAGATTGTCAAACATGAGAACTCCCCCGGAGAAAACCGCGCGGGACAGCGTGTTTCAAAGCTCTGAAGACCCTTCGGGCTGCCCGTTCGGGATCCGGAATCAAGCCGGCGTCCCATCGCCCGTGCGAGCCGCAAAATCCTTATCCTTGAAACAGGTTCAACGTGGCCCAGCTCCTTATTTATTGTCGCACAGAACCGTTTTGCCGATGAGATCACGTTCGGCGCGCGCCGGTTCCGGTTGTGCCGGCCGCGGCAATCCGCTACAACACTGAATTCAGGAGCCTCATGAATTCTGCCGAGCGCACCATCTGTGTCCATGGTCATTTCTATCAGCCACCGCGGGAAAACCCCTGGCTGGAAACCGTCGAGGCGCAGGAATCCGCCGCTCCCTGGCACGACTGGAACGATCGCATTACGGCCGAGTGCTACGCGCCCAACGGCGCCGCCCGCATCGTCAGCCGCGACAACAAGATCATCCGCATTCTGAACAACTACGCGCGCATCAGTTTCAATTTCGGACCCACGCTCCTCTCCTGGCTTCTGGAAAATGCACCCCGCGTTCATGCCGCCATCGTTCATGCCGATGTGCGCAGCCAGGGCCGCTTTTCCGGGCATGGCTCCGCCATGGCTCAGGTCTACAACCACATCATCATGCCCCTCGCCAGTACGCGCGACCGCGTCACGCAGATTCGCTGGGGCATCGCCGATTTTCGCCACCGATTTGGCCGCCTCCCCGAAGGCATGTGGCTCCCGGAGACCGCGGTCGATTCGGAGTCTCTCGACCTGCTGGCCCAGCACGGCATCCATTTTGTTCTGCTGGCGCCGCACCAGTGTGCCCGTATTCGGCCTCTCGGGAAAGCGGGCGCTTCGGTGGCCGCCAAAGTCTCCGCGCATCCCAAAGAGGAGTCCGAACCCACCTGGACGGATACGCCCGACGCCTCCGTCGACACCACCCGGCCTTATCTCGTTCGCCTCAAAGAAGGTCGCAGCATTGCGGTTTTCTTCTACGACGGTCCTCGCTCCCGCGCCATCGCCTTCGAGGGCCTGCTCAACAACGGCGAAACCTTTGCGCACCGCCTCATGGGGGGCTTCCGCTCCGACACCGGCGAGGCCCAGATCGTCCACGTCGCCACCGACGGCGAAAGTTACGGCCACCACCACAAATACGGCGAAATGGCTCTGGCCTGGATGCTCCACTGGGTTCAGGACGAGGAGCACGGCGCCGACCAGGACGACATCCGCCTCACCAACTACAGCGAATTCCTCGGGAAGCATCCGCCGCGCTTTGAAGCCCGCATCGTCGAGAATACTTCCTGGTCGTGCGCTCACGGCATCGAGCGCTGGCGCTCCGACTGCGGCTGCTCCGGCGGCCATCCCGGCTGGAACCAGAAGTGGCGCACACCCGTTCGCGATTCCCTCGACTGGCTCCGTGACACCGTCGAGCCCCTCGTCCGCGAAGCTTCGGCTTCTCTCTTCAAAGACCAGGACGGCGCCCGCAACGGCTACGTCTGCGTCATCCTCGATCGCTCCCGCGAATCCCGCGACGCATTCCTGGCCGCCCACTCAACCCACGAGCTCACCCGCGACGAGCGCGTCCGCGCCTTCATGCTCATGGAGCTGGAGCGCCACGCCATGCTCATGTACACCAGTTGCGGCTGGTTCTTCGACGACATCTCCGGCATCGAGACCATCCAGGTCATCGCCTACGCCAGCCGCGTCCTGCAGTTGGCCGCCGAGCTCTTCGGCGATCGCGCCGCCGACCTGGAAGACCAGTTCGTCCGCCGTCTCGCCGCCGCGAAAAGCAATGTCTCCGAGCAGCAGGACGGCGCCGCCGTCTACAACCGTTATATCCGCCGCATGCAGGTAGGCCTGCAACAGGTAGCCGCGCACTACGCCATCAGCTCCATCTTCACCAGCTATCCCGACGAAGCCGACCTCTTCTGCTACAGTGTCCGCCGCAAGTCCTATGAAGCGGTCTCTTCTGGCCGCGTTCGTCTCGTCATGGGCCAGGCCGAAGTCTGTTCCAGAGTCACTGAGGCTTCCGAGACCGTCGCCTTCGCCGTCCTCCACTTCGGCGACCAGAACATCACCGCCGTCGTGAAGCCCTGGATCCCCGACGAATCGGCCGCCTGGGCCCAGTTTGTCGCCGACGCCAAAGACGCGGTCACCCGCGCCGATTTCCCCGACGTCGTCCGCTGCTTCGACCGCGAGTTCGGCCCCCAGGCCTACTCCGTCCGCTCCCTCTTCCGCGACGAGCAGAAGCGCATCCTCGATATCCTGCTCACCGGCACCATCGTCGAGGTCGAAACCAGCCTCTCCAACATTTACGAGAATCAGGCGTCGCTGCTGCACTTCCTCAGCCAGAGCGGACTGCCTCAGCCCCCGGCGCTCACGCTCGCAGCTACTTTTGCCATTAATGCCGGCCTCAGGCGGGCGCTGGAAACCGATCCCATTGACGCGGTGCAGGCCCGCATCTGGCTCAACCTGGCGATGTCGGACCAGGTTGCGCTCGACAAACCGGCTCTCGGCTACCTCGTCGACCAGCGTATGAAGCGCGCCATGCTCGACCTGCACGAGAGTCCCGATGACATTTCGCTGGATAATGCGCTGCTCATCGCTCGCACCATCTCCGAGTTGCCCTTCGACCTGAACCTGTGGCAGGCCCAGAACCTCTGGTATGACACCTTCCGCCACCTGCGCGAGAATCCTCCCTCGGAGGAGTGGCTTGGGAAGTTGAAGGAATTGGGCAGGCTCATGCAGATCTCGGTCGAGGACATCGTCGCCGAGGAGACGAACGGCAACACTCACGAAGCCGCCGGCGTGGCGGAAGAATCGGCAAGGAAATCCGCCTGACCGCCCCTATCCTAACTAAGTGGTATACTCTGCTGATTCCTGAATAATGCACAGGGGCCATTTGGCGGCCCCTGAGAGTTCTGTTTTACAACAGTAGGGACGCGAAGTTGAGAGCTTCGCGGACCGAATTCTCAGGAGCCACCCAAATGGTAGGCAATGCCCA
>Ga0335075_10000781_pt1 | contig 54034 bp, 96 predicted proteins | sample Lox_Sample_24_FD_206723 | JGI IMG/M metagenome (GOLD analysis project Ga0335075, IMG submission 206723) | Soil microbial communities from Loxahatchee National Wildlife Refuge, Florida, United States - Lox_Sample_2.4 | ecosystem: Environmental > Terrestrial > Soil > Wetlands | place: USA... | reverse complement strand
CCCAGCTGGTCGCGCTCCTGGCGGTCCGCTGCTCCCTCGCGTCGTGCCACCGGATGATCCGCGGCCCGTTCGTGACCTACGGCGACGAGCAGTTCCACGAACACTGCTGGGACGCGATCGCGCGCGAACGCCTCCGGCCGCCCGCGTAACCCTTTCGACCGTAGTTCCATGACCGACGTACACGCCCAGCAGCTCGCCGAGCTCGAGGCCGCGCTGGAGGGTCGAGACGCGACCATCGAGAACCTACGGACGGTGCTCGAGGAGAAGCAGCGGGCCCTCTACGCGGCCCAGGAGCGCGTCCGCTTCCTGGAGGCCCAGCTGGAGGATCCCGACCCGGCCGACGCCCCGCCCTCCGCGTAACCCCCTTCCCTCTACTGTCATGCCGCCGAAGCCGCCGCCGAGTGAGCTGCCCGTCGCCGAAATCGCCTACGGAACGAACGTCCGCGAGCTGGACGACTCGACCCCCGCGTTCCGAGAGCTCGTGGAGTCGGTCAAGACCCACGGCGTCCTGGAGCCGCTGCTCGTGCGGGCCACGCCGCCGGGGCCCCAGGACCACGCCTACGAGCTCGTCGCCGGCTACCGACGCATCGCCGCGGCCCGCGCCGCCGGCTTGAAGACCGTCCCCGTCCGGGTCCTCGACATCAACGACACCGAGCGGTCGGAGATCCAGCTGCTGGAGAACCTGCTTCGCAAGGACCTGACCCCGATGGAGGAGGCCCGCGGGATCCACGAGTACTCGGCCGCGGCGGGCGCGAAGCCGAAGGAGGTCGCCGCCCGCATCCACAAGTCCGAGACGTACGTGCGGGAACGCCTCCGCCTACTGAACCTGGTGCCCGAGGCGCAGACGCTGCTCGGGAAGGGCGAGATGGATGTCGCGCACGCCGTCCTGGTCGCGACGCTACCGCCCGAGGGACAGCAGGAGCTCGTGAAGGGAGAGGACGGCTACCGGGACACCGAGCTCACGGGCCCGATGGACGCCTACTTCCGGACGGAGGTCCGACAGATGGCCGAGCTCTGCGGGGAACGGGAGCTCGTGCGTGCGACGGCGAAGGCCGCGAAGTTCCCCGTCTGCCCGAAGGAGGGCTGCGGCCTCCCGCCCGAGCGGCAGGCGTACGGCTCGACGCGGACCAACGGGAAGCCCACCGTCGTCATGGACTCCGCGGAGCACATCTGGAACCTCGCGAGCGGCGAGGTCAAGCCCCGAACCTCGGTGATCGACGCGAACCCCACGATCGCCCGCGAGCGCGCGGAGCGGAAGGCCGAGCGGTACGACCGCTCGGTCAACCCGGCCGTGCTCCTCCAGGTCCGGCCGTGGGAGCTCGCCGCCCAGCTCATCAAGAGCGCCGCGGACGGCGTGTCGATGGTGAAGATCAGCAGCCCGGGCGGCGGCAGTCCGATCACGATGGAGGTCGAGTTCGGGGACAACGCCCCGGAGGAGCTGGACCGAAAGCTCCCCGCGTACTTCGGCGTCACCCTCTACCCGACCGTCGCGAAGGAGGGGCACGTCACCCAGGCGGTCGCGGGTCCGTCGAGCGGGAAGGACCGGGCGGCGACCCTCAAGCTCGTCCGCGAGCTGGCGACGGGGATCCCGGGACTGCCGGCGATGGAAGCGCCTCCGCCCCAGCTCGAAGGGACGGTCGCCGAGGTCGTGGCCCGTCTCGGGGGCTACACCCCAACGAAGGACGGGGGTCGGCACTACGAGCGCAAGAAGAAGGGCGAGGAGGAGTGGCGGGAGAACCGCGTCTTCCTCCAGTTGCTCCGCGACACGGAGGCCGCGACGAAGAACCGGGGCTCGGTGCTGGACGCCATCGACCTGATGCTCGGGGCCGATACCCCGACGAGACCGCAGTCGGACTACTGATCCGGGCGGGCTCGGCCGCGTAACCCCTTCTCCCTTTCTTCGATGATCGTCTGCGAGTACGAGGTGGGCTTCACCCACCCGGACCCCGACCGACCGGAGTACGCCTTCGCCGAGATCGACGTATTCGCCCACAACCCGGCCGCCCGCGCGCGCGGCGAGGACGGGCTCTACCGCCTCTCGGTGCGCCGGCAGCTGGGGGGACCGTGGGAGCTGTACCGCACCTACTACAACCCCGGCGGCGCTCCGGGGCGGGAGCACGTCGATAGGGTCGGGACGCTCGCCGAGGTCCTGGCGGCCGCGAACGAGGCGTGGCTGGAAGCGTGGGGCGGTCTCGCCGCGGCACAGGGCGAGAAGGACCCCGGCCCCCACGACCGGGCGTGCGACCACGAGCCCGGCTCCCGGGGGCGAGCGCGGAACTGCGCGAAGCCGTAGCCCGCGTCGCGTAACCCCTTCCCCTTTCCCGCGATGACCGAGGGTGCGGGAGAACCGCAACCGGGAGAGCCCGAGCTGCGCGTGTTCGCCGTCCATAGCCACAAGCACATGATGGCGAACGTCCGCGCGCACGACGAGGAAGAGGCCCGCGATTTCGTGAACTTCGACCTGAGCGCGCACGATTACGAGAATGCCGAGGACGGAGGGATCGACATCGAGGAGACGGACGGGGAGCCCGATTTCGACGTGACCACCTACACCGCCGAGCCCGAGAAGCCCCGCGAGCTGTACGCCGTCCAGTTCAGCGCGGGGGGCATCCCCCAGGACCCGCACCTGGTCGTGGGCTACGAGAACGCCCTGCGGTTCTTCGCCGAGGTGGCCGTGGCGAACAACTTGGAGTGGACCGGCGACTGCTCGGGAGAGTGGGTCGGCAACGACGATGACGAGGTTCGACTGTTCGGCCCGCTCGGCACCTTCTCGACGCTGGCGCCCCCCACGGTGTCCGAGTGGACGGAGGCGGCGTACGTCGAGCGCCCCTTCAACGCGGAGGAGAACGCTGCGGTCGCGGCCATCCTCGCGGCGATCCGGGAGCGAAACAAGGCCGACCGCGAGGCGCGGGAGGCTGTCGCCGAGCTTAACACACCGGGCGGGGGGTGCGACTGATGGACACCGCGCTCGTCGGGGGGCCGGAGCCGTTCCGCCCCGAGGCCATGACGGAGCGCGGGCTCCGCCGCTCGTTCAGCCACGGGCGCATCGAGAACTTGGAGTCGGGGCTCGTTCACGCCTGCCGCATGGAACCAGCGGAGGCGGGTCACGGGACGCATTACTTGACCGCGTGTGGCCGAACGAACCCCGGGTTCCGTTTCCGCGTTCGGAGTCCGTCGCGCGGCGTGACGTGCCGCTCCTGTGCGGTTGAGATGGCCGCCCACGGCTACTCGTTCTTCTTCGGGAACGCGTACGTCTACCCGCGCCGCCGCGACTGACCCGACGCCCCGTAACACCTTCCACCTTCCACCGATGACCGAGAAGGCGGACATCCCGCCGAAGGAGGAGTGGAAGACGTGGAGCGTGCTGATCGAGAGCGGCGTGGCCTACCGGCGCGTGGTCCGCGCGCCGAGCAAGGCGGACGCGGAGGAGCTGGTGGAGCGCCGCCTCGAAGCGGACGGGCTCCCGTACGACTCGGAGGAGGAGTACGAGGGGGGCTACTGCGAGGTGGACGACGCCGCGACCGAGGAGGCGAAGGACGAACCGGCCGACTTGGAGTGGAAGCCCGAGGGGGTACGATGACGAGCTATCGCGCGCGGGACGTGATGCGGGCGTCGGGTCTTCCGATGACGACGGCATGGCGGCGGCTGGTGCGGCTCGAAGTCGAGGGCAGGATCCGGCGGGTCGTCCGCCCGGGCGGCCACGGCGGGACCTTCTCGGCCGTCGAGTTCGCCGGGTCGCTCCCCGAACTGACGGAGGCGGTGGTCGGTGCGGCGCGACGGCCCACGCCGTTCGCGTCCCTGCTCCCGCGGCCTCCGCGCGCGGGCCCTCCCTGCCCCCGCTGCGGGGTTCCGACCGACCTTCGCTCGCAGCGGACCGCGTGGTGCGCCCCCTGCGGGTGGGGCTACCTCGTGTCCGCGGAGACGGCGCGGCAACTTCCCGCGTGAGACCCGGGGCGGCGTGGCGTAACCCCTTCCCCCCTTCTTCGATGTCCGACTTTGACGCACGAAAGTGGCTCGATGACCTGCGAGGGGAACTGATCGAAGCCGAGCGAGAGGCGACCGAGGCGGTAGCCGGCAAGGGCGGCCAAGTGGACTTCCACGACCGCGTACACGAGGTCGTTGACCTTGCCGTTTCCCAGCTGGACCGCTTCGAGTGCTTGTCCGTGATTGAGGAGGCGGGCGGCGAGGAGTACGTCGACCGTGGCCTGTTGAACTTCGAGTCGCTTGATAGGTTGCTGGCGACGATGGCGTACGGGTGCGCGGAGGGCGACCTGTTTGACGACGACTTCATCCGAGAGCTACAAGATGCGCTCAACAACGCGATGCTTACCCCCGAGGCGGCGAAGGCCGTGCTCGACCGGATCCAAGAGGAGACGGCGGGCGACTCCACCGACTGAGGGCCGCGGACCCCCCCCCGTAACCCCTTCCCCCTTTTCTCCATGTCCGCAACTGCGGAAGCCACGATGCCCGAACGCGCGCCGACCCCGACGAACGAACCCCGAGAGGAGACGGCCCGCATGGGCTACCGAGAACTGGTCAAGCTCCTGCTCCGTCGGCGCGACGGCCCCGCCGCCCCCGCGCACGCGGGGTTAACCATCCTCGGCAACCCCCGCAACCCCCTGCTCGGGCTCACGCTCGACAACGCCACCCCGGTGTTCGTGAACCCCTTTTCGCTCGGGGGCCCGTTGATGATCGTCGGGGATGCGGGGACCGGAAAGCGGTTCACGGCGGACATGCTCGCGGCGCGGACGCGCTGGTGTTTCGGCTCGGCCGGCACGATCGAACTGCGCGACCCCGAAACCTACTTCGTGGATCACTACCCCAACGGGCGCGACTCGCCCGCCGACTGGACCGGCGGTCGCGTGGGGCGGGGGAAGTACGTCCCGCACGCCGTCATCAGCTACGCCGAGACGATGGAGGAGGTCGGCAAGATGCGCGTCCGGGACCGGCGGTCGGTCGTCCCGAAGGAGGTTCCGTTCCGCGGCCTCCTCCTGCGGTTCGCGGGCGCGGCCTCGATTCCCGCGCCGTACCTCACGGACGCCGCGCGGGAGTGGCTCCCGCGGGCCAGAGTGCCGAAGGACGCGGGCTACGCCGAGGGCGTGTGGCCGATGGCGTACGGGGGTCTGCTCCCGGTGGCCGTGGTCGCCTCGACCCCGGAGTACGACTGGCTCAGCGCGGCGCGACCCTCGGTCGTCCGCGCGCCGCCCGCCTGAGCGGTCCCCGCGCGCCGCCGGCCTGGACTCCCGGTCGTAACCCCTTCCGCCCCCCTCTCGATGGGCGACAGCGTGAATACCGTAGTCCTCCACCTGCGCGAGTGCGCCGACCGACTGATTGACCTCTACGCGGAGAACCCGGAGGCAACCGTGTTCTTCCCGCCGAGGGAGCGCGGGGAGCGACAGCCCCGCAAGCTCCGCGAGCTGCGGGGGCGGGTCCCCGTCCGCGACGTGGCCGGCTTGGTTCAGTACGTCGCGGACATGCTGGAGGAGTGAGGGCGCGTGTCGGACGACTGGGCGACCCCTCGTTGGCTGCTGGAAGTCCTGTTCGACGGCCAGCCCTACTTCGACGCCTGCCCCGTGAACCCGGACGGGCTCCGGGCGACCGATGGGCTCGGGCGGTGGCCGACGGACCGGCCCGTGTTCTGTAACCCGCCGTACAGCGACCCCGGCCCGTGGGTCCGCAAGGCGCGCGACCATCCGGGCCCGGTGGTCCTGCTCGTGAAGTGCGACCCCTCCACCGCATGGTGGCAGGAGTCCGCCCACGCCTTCCGGGTCGTCTACATCGGCCAGCGCCTCCGCTTCGGCGACGCGGACAAGGCCGCCCCCTTCCCCTCGGCGATCTGGCGCAAGGGGCCGGTCGCGCCCGACCCGGCCGCGTAACCCCCCGACCCGAGGGGTGAGGGCACGCCCCCGGGGACCCGCGCGCCGATCGCTCCCCCCTGCCGCTCCCAACTCGAAGACCGTCGAGATGCGGGGGGACGCGCCGCTTGCCCGTCCGGTCCGGCCGCTTCGGGGCCGACGCGCACCCTTAAGCGGCCCGCCCCCTTCCCCCCCGGTGCCGTGCCCACTCCGGCCGAGAACCGGCGCAACGCTGCCCTGCGAAGGTCGCTGATCCGCGCGCGGTACGGTTCCGGGCCGCTTCCCTCGGTCCACTCGCTCGCCAAAGAGTTCGCGATCGACCGCGGGAGCATCCGACGGGACCTACGGGCGCTCGGCCTGGTCGCGCCGACGCCGGCCGCGGAAACCCTCCGAAAAACACCCCCCGGAGACACGGGCCCGGACGCGCCCCTCGAAACGCCCGACCCCGGGGAGCGGCCGCCGACGCCCGAGGGGCCCGACCGGCCGTGGAATCCGGCCGACGACGACGGTCCCGATGCGGGGGGAGACGTGCCGCCACCACCGCCCCCGACGCCGGACGCGGGGGAGGGGGTCGCGCCCGCGCTCCCCGCCGCGGCCCCGGCGTCGACCCCTCCGCTCGCTCCGCCGCCCCCGCCGCCCGCGGGGTCGCTACCGAAGCCCGCCGAGGTGAGCCTGACCCCCGACGAGGTGACGGTCTACCGTCGGCTATTGGGCGCGCTCGACCATCGGCTCCGTCAGCAGCTCGCCCCGATCATCCAGCAGGTCACGCAAACGCGCGCGAAGCTGGAGGAGTCGCTTCCCGAGGTGGAACGGGGAGACTACCCGATCGCCGCGGCCCCGGCGAAGGCCGAGTCGCGCATCACGTCGAAGCTCATCGTCGAGGCCGGCAACGAGTCGATGCGGATCATCGAGTGGGACCTCCAGGCGGGCGAAGTGATCCGCCGACGCTGGACCGGAGGGTGGAGCACGCGCTTCGAGAACCCCCAGGCGCTCGCGCAGTTCGCCATCGACTTTCTCGCCGAGAAAGAGGACCGCATCGCCGAGCTCGAGGAGCAGAAGCTCCAGCTCGAGCTTCGGCTCGAGTGGCTGAGCGGGTTCCTCTCGCCCGTCCGCCGGCTGCGGACAATGGAGGAGCGCCTCCTGGCGATGGTCTTTGCGGCGCAGATCCAGGGCAAACCGATGGAGCCCGCGCACATCCGCGCCGTCTTCGCTCTCCTCCAGGAGTCCGCCCGCGTGCCCCTCGTCCGCGAGGAGTTCGCCATGACGGTCGACTTGGGGACCCCAACATGAACGACCCCGAAGTACTGAGTGTGGACGCCGAGACCAAGCGGGCGATCGAGGCCGAAGCGGCGCGACGGAACATGACCGTCCCCCGCTACATGCGGTGGCTGCGCGAGCGCAATTCGATGACGACCGTCTCCCCGTGGTCCGAACCGGGAGAGCACCTCCCCCAAACGCTCCCGGGCGCGATGGGGACGATGAGTCTCGACGACATGCTCAACCAGTCGATGAAAATGCGGATGCTCGACATGATGGGCGTCAACACCAGCAAGGGGCTGACGAAGGAGGACCTGGTCGCGTTCGGGGAGGCGCTGGCCCACCAGCTCAGTCCCGCGCCTGTCGGGTCCGCGACCGGGACGGACCGCATCAAGGCGATCCTGATCGAGAAGGCGGAGATCAAGCAGCTCCGCGACATGGCGGGAGACGACGAGGCCACGAAGCGGTTTGCCGAGGCGCAGCAGGCGAAGCTCGACGCCGAGCTCAAGACGCTCAACGAGAAGTTCGTCACCGCGGAGACGCAGCACAAGGAGGCGCTCGCCGCGAAGGACGCCGAGATGCGGGCGCAGCAGGAGGCCCAGCGCGAGGCGGACCGTCAGCGCGAGATGGCCCAGCTGCGCGCCGACATGGAGAGCCGGACGCAGGCGCTCATCGACGAGATCCAGGCGCTGCGCGCGGGCGGGGGGCCGTCCCCGCCGGTCCCCGCGGCGCAGGTGATCACCGAGAAGCTCCAGGAGATGAACGCGCTCGTCGCGGGGGTGAAGAATCTCCAGGGCGAGGTCCAGAAGCTGGCGCCGCCGCCGAGCTCGCCGCCGACCGGCCAATCGTCGGTCTGGGACAAGGCGTCGTACCTGCTCCAGCAGGTGGCCGAGGCCGGCTCGCAGCTGATGGAGGGAGCGGGCGCGCTGGTCGCGGCGCGCACGGGCGGGGTGCCGCCGTCCCAGCTCGGCCGGATGCCCGGGCCCGGGGCGGACAACACCGTCTACGTGCCCGACTACGCGAGCGGGCCCGCCCAGGCTCCCGAGGGCTTCGTGCCGAGCGCGGCGCCGCCGCCCCCGCCGACGGGCGCGCCCGCCGCCGGTCCGTCCACGGCGCGGGACGAGCAGCTGTTCCCCCGCAACACGATGTATATCGACCCCGAGGGGAACAAGGTCGTGTCGCGCGAGGAGTTCATCGCCAAGTACGGCGACACGATCCGGCGCGACCCCTCGCTCGCCAAGCAGGTGCCGGTCGCGCGTCCCTCGCCGATGATGCCGAGCGACGTGCCGAACGTGAAGGGCCCGCCGGTCGAGCCGAACGAGGGCCGGCCCGACTCGGCCGAGTCCGAGACGCGAGACCTCACGACGCAGCCGCCGTCGGCGCACCACCCGACCAGCGTCTGAACCGGGGTCGACCGTGGCCGTTCCGCCGACGTGGATCCCGCCGTCCGCGAGCCAGCGCGCGCAGAAGGCGTGGTCGGAGTCGCCGTTCACGCGGGCCCGCAAGCTGCTCTACGCCGACGAGAAGACGATCGCCGAGTACGTGACGGTCGGCATCGAGTCGTTCTCCGCGCAGGAGATGAATTGGGCCATCTACAACGGCTACGACGTCCTCCCCGGACTGATCAACAAGGGCGCGCTGAACCACCCGATCCTCGGGCACTTTGCGAAGCGGCTCGTGCGCCTGAACTGGCAGTCCATCCACAAGGCGCTCACGCATCCGCGGGCGATCATCGAGGACGTCAAGGCGCGGGACCCGGCGAAGGGTGCGGTCCTGGACTCCCCGCACGGTCGCCGCTGGGTCGACTGGACCGTGTACCGCGTCCACTCCTACCTTCGCGTCTACGCGCAGATCAAGGGCGGGGGTCCGGTCGTGCCGCCGCAGGGCGAGGACCCGATCCGCCACGCGCTCGAGCTGCCTCCCGGGTAGGAAGGCCTAAAGACCCGCGGAGCCGGTTGCCGGTGCGTGCCCCCGTCCGACCAGCTCCACGCCGAGATCTCGCGTCTCCTCCTCGGGCGCGACGGGCGCAAGGTCCAGAAGATCCTCGACTCCACGGCCCGTTCCCACGGTGGTCGTCATCGGGAAGACGCTGTCCATAGCCTTCCTGGCCTGGCGGCCGAGCTCCTCCGACGCGGCGAGCTCACTCCCGAGGCGATGGTCGACGGCGCGGTCCACATGGCGGTCGACGAGGTCTGGTCGCGGGCGGTCGCGGGCCTCCCCGTCCGCGGGCCGGCCCGACAGCCGACGAAGCAGCTGATGGAGGCCGCCCTCACGAGCGCGCTCCGCGGGGTGCGGCGACGGAGGCGGTGATGCCGTGGACGACGGGCCAGAAGGTCGAGGCCGCGCTCCTGGTCGGGGCCGGGGCGTTCGGGGTCGGGCTCACCATCTTCGGCATCGTGAAGGGGCTCCAGTCGATCGACCAGCGGACGCCCCCCCCGCCGCCGTATCCGCCTCCGAGGTAGGGGGCGGGTGACGTGGCGACGCCGCCGGAGTACACGCCCGAGGAGCGGCTCCGCCGCTGGGTCGACTTCCTCCAGCAGCAGTGGGAGCACTACCAGCTCTACGCGACGGGCGCTCCGTCCCGCGTCGGCGCGCTGCTCGGCGTACTGCGCGACGCCTGCGCGGGCCGGATCCCCCGAGAACCCGGTCTGGCGGTGGCTCGGGATATGTGGGGACGCATCCTCTCGGCCTACGAGTTCCTGGTCGCGCAGACGTCCCGCGTCACGCGCGGCATCGCGCAGCGGGAGACGGCGGTGCCGACACTCGAGGAGTTCTTCCGGCTGCCGGGGACGGCGTTCCGCGGGATCCGGCGCGCCGACGACGCGCTCGCCATCATCGTCCACTATCGCGTGTCGCTCTGCGAGGAGGGGTTCCTGCGCCTCCTGAACGTGAGCTCGTCCGTCCGGGCGCGGCTCGGCGAGGAAGCGCCGGGCGCGGGAGGGATCACGGCCGAGGAGCTTCGCTCGATCATCCGCACGGAGGTCCGTGAGGCGCTCCCGCCCCCGCGGCCGACCATCGTTCCCGCCGTGCAGGCCCCGACCCTCTCGCCGTTCCAACTGGAGGAGATCAAGGAGACCGTCCGCGAGGCGCTGGGCGAGGCCCCCCCGCGGCCCGCGGTGGCCCCGTACGTCCCGCCGCCTCCGCCGCCGGCCCCGTTCCCCGAGCTGGCGCTGCCGCCGGAAGCGCCGCCGCCGCCGAAGACGATGGGGCAGGTCAACCTCGAGGGGGAGAAGGTGGCGCCGCCGCCGGAGGCCCGCACCATCGAGTCGATCGCGCTCCCGGCGGAGGTCCAGGTCCTCGAGGACAAGTACCGGCCGCTCTACCTGAACCAGGTCGTCGGCAACGTCCCGGTCGTGAACCAGCTGCGCGCCGCGGCGCGGACGGGCGCATGGCAGAAGGCGTATCTCCTGGTCGGCCCGCCGGGGGTCGGCAAGACCAGCACGGCGCGGGCGGCGATCCGGGACTATCTCGTTCCGTTCTCGCAGCGGTACCAGGAGCCGTTCTTCAACCCGAGTCCCGCGCCCCAGGCGCCCGCCGGGGGCATCAACCCGCACATCGTCAAGGAGTTCACGCGCAACGACGTGCGGCTCCTGGGCTACGACGGCATCGTGAACCAGATCGGGAACTTCGTGCGGAGCGGGGGACTGGAGACCCGCGTCCCCAAGCGGTTCATCCTGGTGGACGACATCACGCAGCTGCCGCCGCGGGCGCAGGAGGACCTCCTGAACCTCCTCGAGCGGTACCCGCGCGTGACGTTCTTCTTCACGGCGAACAGCCACAACTTCAACCGGGCGCTCACGTCGCGGATGAAGGAGCTCGACTGGCGCCCGCTCGGAAACTACGAGCTCCAGCCGTACCTCGTCCGCATCATCCGGGACGAGCACTTCCCCTTCCCGAACCCGCAGGAGGAGGCGGAGGAGATCGTGCGACGCATCGCGGAGCAGGGCCATCCCGGCGACCTGCGTCACGCGCTCATCGAGCTCGCCTCGGACGCCACGGGCCGGGCCGCCGGTGGCTGATGGCCGACAAGGCGCAGACCCGCTTCGGGCAGACGGGGACGACGCGGCAGACCACGCTCGCGGACCTCCTGGGCGAGCTCCCCGCTCCGGAGACGGGACTCGTGCCCGCCCCCGCCGTTCCCGCCGCTCCGCGTCGGCCGGCCCCGCCCCGCGCGCCGGCCACGCTGCGGCCCCCGACGACGCTCCGCGAGTTCGGGACCGGCGGCCGGGTCGCGCGCGAGCAGCTGGTCGTGACGCCGGCGCCCCGCGAGGCCCCGCCGCAGCAGACGCTCGCGGGTCCCGCGCCGCCGCTGACCCCGCCCGCGAGCTTCACGGCCGAGATCCTGCCCGCCGCGGTCGTCGAGAAGTGGCACCTCCCGCACGAGCTCCGCGACTACCAGGTCACGGCGCTCGACGCGTTCCTCAACCGGCAGAAGGGGTCGGTCATCCTCCCGACCGGGACGGGCAAGACCCTGGTCGGCATCGCCGCGATCCTCGCGCTGCGCCTCCCCGCGGTCGTCATCGTGCCGACGCGGGTCCTCGTGACGCAGTGGTCGGACGAGCTCCGCAAGGCCGGGATCACGCCGGGCGTCTGGTACGGCGAGGAGAAGACGGCGGACTACGTGACCATCTCCACCTACCAGTCGCTGTTCGACGACCCGGAGCTCATCCGCGGGTTCCCGCTCATCATCTTCGACGAGGGCGACCTCGCCACCGCCGACCAGTTCCGCCGCCTCGTGGTCGAGACGCAGTACCACCCGTACGCGCTCCTGCTCACCGCGACCCCGCCCGCCGACCCGCTGCGGCGTCGGCTCCTGGAGACGGAGCTGCCCATCGTCTTCCAACAAACGAGCGGCGAGGCCATCGAGGCCGGCAGCCTAATCGAGCCGCTCATCGTACCGGAGCGGGTCAAGCTCACGGTCGGCGAGCAGGCCGCCTACGAGAAGGCCGACAACACCATCCACGCCATCCAGTCGAACTACAAGATCTACAACCCGCGGGACGCCGCGATCAAGAGCCGGTCCGGCGACATCGAGCTCCGCCAGGCCGCGTTCGCCTTCCTCAAGGCGTTCAACAGCCGACGCCGGATCCTCTCCGAGGCCGAGAACAAACTGCCCGCGCTGCTGCGGGTCGTCCTCGGCCACCCCGCCATGCGCGTCCTCCTGTTTTCGGAGTCGATCGACGCGATCGAGAAGTCCTGCGGCTACCTCACCGCCCACGGCATCACGTGCCGACTGCTCGTCAGCGAGACGACCGCCCGCGACCGCGCCGACATCATCCACGGCTGGGGCACGTCGTTCCAGGTCCTCGGCTCGGTCCGCGTGCTCGAGCGCGGGTTCAACGTGCCCGAGGTGTCGGTCGGCATCATCATCGCGTCCGGCTCCGGGCGCACGCAGCTGACGCAGCGCATCGGCCGCATCGTCCGGCCCTCGCCCGGGAAGAACGCCGCGTGGATCTACGTCATCCTGGCGAGCGAGACGGTGGAGGAGAACATGCTCAAAGCCCTCTACAAGCTGACGGGGAAGGCGGTCGACCAGGGCGGTCCGCCGTCCGAGGATTCCGAGTGAAGGCGGTCGACACCTGGGTCTACGACCCGCTGCTCGGCGACGAGCGCCGCGTACAGATCTACGTCCGCAAGGGACGCCTGGTCGTCCGGCCCTGGCTCCCGCAGTTCGAGGAGACGCCCGCGACGCCCCGCATCGCCGAGGCCCGGCTCGCGTTGAGCGAGGCGGCGCGGGACGCGCGCGGGTCGCGCGGCTACGTGGGGAGCCTCCCGGTCGCACCCGCGATCATCGGGCCGGGAACGCGCGAGCGCATGGCGCGGGCGACCGCCCCGAAGCAGGACCTCCAGCGCGACCGGGCGAAGTACCTCGCCGCGCTCCTGGGGCCGGCCGTGCTCGCGGAGGCGGCGCGGAAGCTGGGCACGAAGGCTCCGACCGACGTGCCGGCCGCGGACGAGCTCGTGCGTCGGCTCGAGACGCCCGGCGTGCGGGCGCCGAGCCTCCGGTCGCTGCGGGTCCGCGAGCCGCTGCCTACACCATCGGGAGCGAGACCCCGGCGTCTCTAAGCCGCCGGAGGACCCGCTCGCGGACGAAGCGGTTGGGCTCGCGCTTGAGCTCCTCGAGGAACTCCGAGACGGAACCCTCCTGGAAGGCGTAGACGGCGTCCGGGATGGGGGTCGAGGGGCGCATCCGACGGCGCTCGGTCGCCTCGTCGATCTCGCGGGCGTTCCAGAGCTGCTTGTAGTGGAAGAAGGGGAGTCCGCAGTTGGCGTTCGGGCAGACGACGACGAAGACCTCCTGCTCGATCCCGTGGACGCTCCCGACCTCGACCTTTCGGATGAGCCGCACCTGGCCCGGGTAGTCGGAGTTGCGGATCCGCTCGTAGAGCGCGGGGTCGGCGACCCACTCGACGAGCGTGTGGCACACGGGGCAGCTGGCCTCGAAGCCGTCCCACGGGATCTGCCGGTAGTCCTCCCTCCCCCCGTTCGCGGGGGATGCGGGGACCTCACCGGCCACGGGGGGTCCCTCCGTCGATGAGGTAGGGTTGGTCGACCGCGACCCGCGCGAGCCGGCCGAGCGCGTCGCGCACGGTGACGTTCCGATCGAGACAGGTCTTCTTGAAGCTGACCCAGTCGTCGTCGGTCGTCGTCACGACGGCGGGTTTTCGGCGCAGGGACCTCGAGCTTTCGGAGCGGTCGTCCCGGGACATCGGTCGAGTACTACGGAGCACACGGCCTTTCATAAGCGGTGCGACCCGGTAAACGACTCGGGGCTAACTGCCCCGGAGAAACGAAGATGGGCATCAAGGGAGGGGTTAGCCTCGGAGAGCGCGTGGTGATCGTGACGCGGCCGGTGTCGTGGAGCCGAAAGGCGTTCTACTACCGGCGGTGGTTCCACCCGCAGAGCAAGGGCCAGGTCGCGGCCCAGCTCGCGCTGGCGGAGCTCGAGGTCTCGGTCCGCGGACGGAGCGGGAAGATCAACGGTCTGCCGGTCGGCGCGGCCGCGGCGCGACGCCTCGCGGGGCGCAGCACCGGGTTCGCCGTCAGCATGGCCGAGCGGAAGCGCGAGCAGTACGCGGCGGCGGACGGGACGATCGCGCGCCTGCGGGCCCAGCTCTCGGGAGCCGGCCCCGCCGGGATGGGGGCCGGGGAGTTCCCGTAGGGACCCTCCGAACCTGAACGGAGGGGACCAACATGGCATACGGATACGGCGGCCTCGCCCTGACGGTCGACAAGCCCGTCCTGGCGGGTGCCGCGGGCGGCGTCCTCGGGGTCGCGCAAGCGATCACGCTGGCGCAGCTCGACTCGATGGGCCAGCTCGGCGCGTCGCCGCTCCCCCAGCTGGGGGCGTTCGGCACGCCCGGCGGGCTCATCAACACGACCACCGGCGCGATCGCGACCATCATCGGAGTGATGGGGATCATGGGGCACGGCCCCACGGCCCGTCACCCGTCGGCGAGCGCCTTCGCGACGACCTACGGGCTCTCGACCCTGATCGCCCAGGTGATCCAGGCGGCCTTCGGCTCGGCGGCGACCACGACCCCCGCGGTCATGGCGGCCCGTCGCGGACGAGCGGCGCCCAGCATCACCACGAACGCGCGACCGTTCCGCGGCGCGGTGCTCCCGTACGGGCGCACTGTCGGCGTGTAGGGAGGTAGACCGATGGCGTACGCTTCCAGCGGTGCCTACCCCGTCGTCCCGGGCGCGAGCCCGGGGCCGAGCCAGCAACAGTTCGCGCCGACGCGCTACTTCGTCCTGGACCCGATCCCGCCCTTCGACCCGAGCCTGTACATCCAGGCGCGGGACACCGCCTACCTCCTGCTCGCGCAGAAGGTGGTCGACATGGGGCAGATCCCGTCCGCCTACGACGTGCGGCCGATCAACCCCTACGACGACTTCGCGCTGCTGCAGGGGACCGTCGTCGACTACTTCAACGACGACTGGTCGATCGGGTCCGCCCACACGGGCACGGACAACACGGGCAGCTTCTCGGGGACGGGGAACCAGATCCTCTCGGGTCAGTTCCCGCAGAACCGGGCGGCCGTCTTCTGGGGAATCGCCATCGAGACTCCCGGCACGCCCTACGAGGTGTGGTGGAAGTTCTACTCGGGCGCGAACGTGAAGCAGATCTTCATGCTGCAAGAGCTGCTCTCGTTCCAGAACCCGCGGGCGGTCTCCCGGCAGGTGCCGACCTACGGAGCCTCGGACCTGATCAACCTGGTCCTCGGCAACGTCGGCAGCGGAACGGTCGTGGACGTGTTCCTGACCCTCTGGGCCGAACCGACGGCGACCACGATCACGGCGGGCGCGCTCCAGGCGTAGGAGGAGAACGTGGCGAACTCCTCTGCGGTCGTCGCGAACTCGGCGATCGCCACGCTCGCGCGAGCGGGCGGGGCGACGGCGCGGTCGCAGGTGCGGCTCGGCTTCCTGACGGTGTCGACCGCCTCGGGGACGGGACTCGGCTCGGTCGTGTTCAACGCCCGGGCCATCCTCGCCGCGACGGCGACGGTCCAGGACAGCGGGACCACGGCGGCCACGATGATCTGGGGGGCCATCACCAGCATCTCGACGGGCACCGTGAACGTGATCTCGGTCGTGGACGCCACGTCGCCCGCGGTCGGAACGGGCTCCGTGGGAGTCCTGGCGGTCTACACGTAGGGTCTCCGTGTCGCTCGTCTACCTGGTCCCGGCCGTGGAACGCCCCGTCGGCGAGGATTCGGACCAAAAGGTCTGGATCCCGAAGTACGACCCCGACGGGCGCGAGATGCACGACCACGACCGGATCTGGTACGCCGAGACCAGCCCCCCCCAACTCATTCGCGTCATCCGGGGAACGCCCCCGCCGCCTTCCTGGGCACGAGAGGCGGACGTGACGTTCCTCGGACAGTTTCCCGACGACCCTCGCGCGATCCGTCACTGGGCGGCGCGCTACTTCCGCGGCGAGCTCAAGCCCGAGGAAGTGCGCGCGCAGTCCACGACCCTCGCCGAGCAGCTGCTCCAGCGGTAGGAGGAGAACGGTCTCACGGGTAGCCGCATCGCGCCTCTCGAACATATACAAGGAGGAGGAAACCGATGGACCCGCTGACGCAGAGCCTACTCGCCCAGACCTTCCCGAAAGCCGGCTACGCGCTCAAGTTGCTCGACTACCCCGCGCAGGGGCAGGCGACCTACGTGTGCGTGAACAACATCGAAACGTCGCAGTTCGACTACCTGCCGACGTCCGGTGGATCGCCGGTGACGGTGGTCGCGGGAACGCCCTCGACCTACTCGTCGAACGTGCTCAACCAGCTGCTGCCGGTCTACGGGCATCTCTACCTGGTCGTCCCGACCGTGATGCCCTACGACCTGCTCTACCAGCCGAGCTCGGTGCCCGCCGCGGGCGACGCGGCGGTGATCACCGGGCAGGACGCCAACACGCGCGTCCTGAACTTCACCACGCCCTCGACCACCGTCGGGTTCGTCCTGGCGCGCGAGTCGCTGCGGATGCGGCTCCACCAGCCGCCGACCATCCCGTGGTGGGGCATCGACTCCCAGCAGGACGGCGGGGCGGTCGACTGGCTCATGTCGAGCCCCGAGACGCCGAACCCGGCGTTCCTGTGGGCGATCACGGACTCGTTCCAGGTCGGCAACGTCATCCAGATGCAGTTCGAGATGCCGACGAACAACCTCGCCGGGACGGTCGGTGCGCCGATCGCCGTGCGGTTCTACCTCGCGTTCATCTCGTACCGGCGGCTCGCGGAAGCGCCGAAGATCTACGACGTCGTCCCGACCTACCCGCCGCAACAGGGCCAGCAGGCCCAGGCCTCGCCGTCCGCGCAGATCGCGCAGGCGGCGACCCAGAACCCGCGCGCGGTGTCGTAGGGAGGCCGGACCGTGGCGACCGTCGCCCCGGGGGGAGCGGTGCTCTCCCCGACCGGCCAGGAGCTCGGGGCGCCCGCGTGCGACAACCGCACCGTGGGCCCCGCGAGCAACGCGCCGGTCGTGGACCCGAACCTGCCGTTCGAGGACCAGGTCCTGCAGCTGCTGAACCTCCAGCTGGCGACCCTCCAGCAGCTCGCGGTCCTCCTGTCGCCCGCGGTGAACTCGCGGATCCTCGACATCACCCTGACGGTCGACGGGCCGACGACGCTCCTGCCCCAGGTCCCGTCCACGCTCACGTTCTGGGCGATCAAGAACCTCGGGGCGAACCCGATCACGGTCTGGTTCATCAACACGGGGTCGACCGTCCCGACACAGAACTTCGTCACGCTCGAGGCCGGGGAGTACCGCGCCTACGCGACCCAGCCGAACGGCGGGATCTTCTGCGCGCGGACCCCGGGCATGAGCACGCAGCTCCAGTTTGAATTTTGGTTTTAGCGGTGCCGCGGAAGTGGGCCCGCACCGAACTGAACGAGCACGTCTTCGATGCGCCGCTTTCACCCGAGGCACAGTACTGGGTCGGCTTCCTGATGGCCGACGGCTCGGTGGGATTCACCGGGCCCAACGCCGGCCACATCGTGCTCGCCCTTCAAGAGCGGGACCGGGGCCACGTCGAAGCATTTCGTCGGTTCCTGGGGTCTACCCACGCCATCTACGCTCGTGCCCCGGCTCCCGCACCCGGCGGCTACACGAGCACCGGGCTCGCACAGCTCAAGGTCGAATCCGCCGACCTCGTTCGGGCTCTCGAACGCTACGGCGTAGTCCCGGGAAAGTCGAGGAGGACTCGCGTACTGGGGCTCGAACAGTCCCGCGACTTCTGGCGCGGCGTCGTGGACGGAGACGGGTCGGTCGGGGTTCAAGTCACCGGGCGGTCAAAGGGGGTTCCGTGGCTCGCTCTCGCCGGATCTCCCGGCTTGCTGGAGCAGTTCGTTCACTTCGTACATCGTGAGGAGCCCGACTCTACCCAAGTCCCGTCCATCCGCCCAAATGGACTCGCGGTCTTGACCTATCGCGGACCGATGGCGTGCCGCATCCTCCGTCGCCTCTACGCCGGGGCGGCCGTGGCCCTTCCCCGGAAGCTCGAGGCCGCGCGCTCCGCTTGCCGATAAGTTAAGAGTGCCCGAGCCGGTGAACCCGGCCGTGACCCGCTCTCCCTTTCGTGAAGTGACGGGACTGGCGAACGGCGAACACGTCGACCCGATGGCGCTCCCGCCCCCGGTGCTGGTCGGGGGCAAGTACTCGAACACGCCGCCGCGGCACCCCTGCCACTGGCCCGGGTGTCCGTACTCGAGCGTCGACTACAACGAGCTCGTGCGGCACGTCCAGCGGACGCACGACAATTCCCGGGACAACTACCTGCTCGCGCGACGCGCCGCCGACCGGCTGCGGGCCCCCGCTCGCCCGGTCGCGCCGGTCCGGGCGCCCGCGGGCGCGCCCGAGGCCCTGCGGCAGCGCGGGACGCGCCTCGCCCGGACGGTCGCATGATCGGCTCGGTCCCGCCGCCCGAGTGGCGCTTCGTGCGGGTCGTGGGACCGACCGGCCACTACGCCGACTACCCCTTCATGCTCGACTCGGGCGCCGACATCGGCCTCATCACCGGGGGCCTCGCCCGACGGCTGGGCCTGGACGTGGTCGGCGACGCCCGGGTCGACAACGCGGCGAGCTCGGCCGTCCAGGAGCTCGTCGCCGCGGAGATCTACGTCGAGGGGCAGGGACCGTACGACGTCCAGATGCTCGTCAGCCAGAGCGTCAACGCCCTCGGCCGCGACATGATCACGAAGATCGGGATGGAGATCCCCGGGCAGGAGTGGTAGCGTGGCGCCGTTCCCCCCGGCCGTCGAAGACTACGTCCCACCGGCGAGCTCCGGCGTCAGCTCCATCTCGAACTCGGACGGGACGCTCGTCATCTCGCCCACCACGGGCAACGCCGTCGCGTCGCTGAATCTCGCCCACGCCAACACCTGGACGGCACTCCAGACCTTCGGCACGAACCTCTCGGTCCTGGGCGCGCAGTTCGCCGGGTCCGCCCCGACCACCGACCAGGTCATCCAGTACAACGGGACGAACTGGGTCGCCGCGACCATCGCCTCGGGCGTCTCGTCCGTCTCGAACGCCGACGGGACCCTGACCATCTCCCCCACGTCCGGGGCGGTCGTCGCCTCGATCAACCTCGCGCACGCCAATACGTGGGGCGGCGCCCAGACCTTCACCGCCTCGGCGACCTTCTCCTCGGGGTTCGCAGCGAACGCGGACAGCTCGATCGAGGGGTCGCTGGCGCTCCAGACCGGGGTCACGCACGGCGACAGCCAGGTCCTGCTCATCGCCTACTCGAGCAGCAGCACCCTCTTGGGGACGAACGCCGCGGGGCGGCTCTCGATCGACCCGGCCAACGTCTTCGGCGGCGTCGTCACGGCGAACCAGGTCCTGGACGACGGCTCGGGCGACATGACGGTGAAGGCGACCCTGACGATCGCCAACCAGCTCCACTTCACCAATCCGAGCGAGGGAGTGGAGGTGTGGTGGGGCGCGGGCGCGAGCGGCGGGGCCTACATCTGGGTCGACACGAACAACACGAACGCCGACGCGATGCAACTCAACACCTCGGCCGAGACCATCGCGGCCGGCTACACGCTCTCGGTCGCCGCAGTCTCCAACACCAGCGACGGGCGCCTCAAGCCGGACTTCCAGCCCTACGACGCGGACGTCCTCCAGGAGCTCCGTCGGGTCCGCTTCGGCCGGTACTCGAAGATGGGGTATGCCGGTCATCTGACCTCGCTCGGGGGGTTCCGGGCCGGGGTCGCGGCGGAGAGTCTCCCCCCGACCGTCAACGAGCAGGACGACGACGGGTGGTTTCACATCCGTCACCCTGATTCCGTCGCTTGGCTGACGGGCGTGTGCCAGGCGCTGCTCCGCCGGATCGACCAACTCGAGGGCGAGCTCGCGCGGAAGGCTTCTTAGCCCGGACGGTCTTCCCGCCCACGTGAGGCTCTACCTCCGCTTTTCCCAGAGCACCATCGACCAGCTGAACGACGTCGTCGCCGAGGCCGACGAGGCCTCGAAGGAGACCGTGACCCCGCGCTCGTGGCTCATCAACCAGGTGAACACGCTCGCGGGCATCTACGCGAAGCCGTGGCGACAGCTCGAGGCGACCGGGCACTACACCGTCGGCACGTCCCCGCCGCCGATCGCGAAGCCGGTCGCCATCGCGCTCGCCGACCTGCGCGACCTGAAGTTCGCCGAGATCGAGGGGAGCTACGAGCTCTTTCTCGGCGAGCGCACGGTCCTGCGTCTCGAGCGCGCGTGCGCGATCACCGCCGCGGCCAACAAGGCGCTCGGCCGCGAGGGGCAGCAGCAGTGGTCGACCCCCAACGAGTGGCTCGAGTCCTACCTGGTCGAGCAGATCGCCCAGGCCCGCGCCGTCCTCGACATGAAGGAGATGGCCGAGGAGCAGCGCGCCGCGGAGACCGCGGAGATGCTCTCCGCGCAGCGCGCGAAGCGCCGCGAGGAGCTCGGCCTGTCGTCCGAGGCGCCGAAAGCGGGCGCGTAGGCGATGCCGGCCCCGGTCCTCGCCCCCGGGGTGCGCTACACCCTCTGCCTCGCGTGCGAGCACGCGGTCGACCGCCCGCTGATCGGGGTCCAGTGCGACGTGTGCCGCTGCGTTATGCGGTTGAAGGTACAGCTGCCGAACGCGACCTGTCCGCTCGGGAAGTGGTAGCGGGGACCAGCCGCAGATAGGGTCCGTCGGTGACGGGCCCCCGCGTCGCGTGGCGCTGCCAGTGCTCGGGCGCGGTCACGGTGCGTCGCAGGATCTCGACGCCGATGGGCGCGATTGTCGGCGGTCCGAACGCCCGGTAGAGGCGACGGCCCATCCCGATGTCCTCGTGGACCTCGTCCTCGTCGTAGCCGCCGACCGCCGCGAAGGCCCAGCGACGCATTACCTGGAACGAGCCCACCGACGCCGCGTGGATCCGGAGCGCCGTCTCGAGGTTGAGGAGCGCGCAGATCTGCCGGGTGTAGGCGTCGGCGGACGTGGTCGACCAGTTCGTGGCAATCCACCACATCTCGGAGTCGGGACGGCGCGCGAACCACGAGAGGTCGCCGCGGAGGACCACGTCGTCGTCCGTGTGGAGCAGCACGTCCCCGCGGGCGCGCCGGGCCCCGCCGTTGCGGGCGTGGGCGATGCCGGCGCCCGCGGCGAGCACGATCTCGTCCGCGCCGGGCGGGATGTGGGGGACGAGTTCGCGCGCGCCGTCCAGGCTCCGGACGGGCACGACCACCGAGAGCATCAGCGGACCAGGAGAGCACCGAGACCCAAAGAACCTGCGGCCGCGACGGCCGCGATGAGCGTGCCGACGACCCAGCGTCCGCGGACGTCCTCGTCGTCGTGTTTCTTCCCGTGCGCGTTCATCGTCGCAACCAGGTCCGCCGCGACCTTCCGTACGTCCGACGCGTTCTGGGCGATGCGGATCTCGAGTTGCGCGTGCCGCTCGCCGATCCGACGCATCTCGGCCTCGAGCCGGTCCCGGAAGTCGCGGAGCACCGCGTTCTGGTCGCGGACGTCCTCCTTGAGGTTCGACAGGCGCTCGAGCAGGACGGCGTTGCTCGGCTCGTCGCTACCCACGACTGCGGTCAACCCCCTCCCCCGTCATCCGGGAGCCTCGTTCAGCCGACGGTGGAGGTCCCGGATCCTCCGCCGCAGCTCGGTCGCGCTGGTCTTCTGAATGAACGTGAGGCGAGGCTCCGAGGGCGCTGGCTCGGACGCGAGGGTCTGCTGGCCCAGCGACACGCCGAAGCCCGCGCGCAGCGTGTAGATCAGGCGGTCGTACTCCTCCTGCATCCGACGCTGCTGCTCGGTCGCTTTGGCGAGCCGGACCTTCGCGTGCTCGATGCGGGTGCGGTAGACGCCGGTCAGCGCGCGGAGCCGCCCCTCGGCGAGCTCGAGCTCCTGACGCGCGGCGTAGACTTCCCGGATCGCCACGGGAGCATCGAGGCGCTCGGGGCCATTTAACATCAGACCGGCGTCGTCACCGGGGGCGGGAGCGCCACGCGTCGGCGGAGCTCGCCGAGATAGCTCACCTCGCGATCGATCGCGCGCAGCAGCTCCTCGCGGCTCCGCAGCCGCGCGCCCGACGCGCTGAACGCGTACTCGCGCAGCTGGGCGTACGTGTGGCCGTTCAGGTCGGACATCCGACGCAGGATCGCCTCGGCCTCGGCCCGGTCCATCGGCCGGGGGTCACGGATTCCGCCGCTAAGTCTTTTCCCGCGGAACGCCTGCGGGCAGCGATGGTCGAGTTCTGCCCCCTCTGCGGCGGCGCGGTGAACCGGGTCGAGGACAGTCATGCGTGCTACGACCCGCCCTCCTTCGACCGACTCTTCCGGGACCAGCGGTGGACCAGCTTCTGGCGGACGCTCAAGCTCAGCCTCGACCCGCGCGTGGTCGACCGCGCCTACCAGGAGTTCGCGTACGTGAAGTCCCAGGGCCGCGAGGCGACGCGCCTCTACGCGCTCGCCACCTACCATCAGTGGGAGGCGTCCATCCGAGCCGCGACCGAGGCCCGCGCACAGGGTCGCGACCCGCGCGAGGTCCTGGTCCGGGCGCTCCAGCAGACGCAGGGCCAGGCGGGTCAGGGCGGCGCGAACGGCGCGGTGTAGATCGGCTCGTACCGGGTCGCCCGGTAGATCCGACGCACCTCGCGGAGGCGCTGCTCGAGTCGCTCCCGTTCCTGGCCGATCGACTCGACCACCTTCTCGGCCATGCGGAGCTGGGAGACGACCGTGGGGCGCCGGCGGAGATACTCGTTGTAGAGGTCGTCGAGATCCCGCTGCGCGCGCTGCGCCGCCTGGAGGCGGCGGAGGGCCTCCCGGAGTTGAAGATTGACCGTCCCGATCTGCTGGCGGACCATCTGGGGGGTCGGGAGTCGGGCGGCCATCAGACCCTCGTCATCGTGCGAACGAGCGCCGGGGCGGCCGTGCCGCTCGGCAGGAGCGTGATGTCGACCGTGTTGGACAGCGTCCCGGTCGCCTCGTCCAGGATCGTGAAGTAGAACTGGCCCGCGCCGTAGAGGTAGAGGGCGAGCTGCTGGAAGGTCACGGTCCCGTCGGCGCCGATCGTGCCCGCGCTGTCGAGGCAGGGCGGATGGGCGGGCGGGAACGTGTCGCTGCCCACGCAGACGTAGAGCAGTGCCGTGCCTCCCGGCGTGAGCCCGGAGCCGCCCACCGTCGCGTAGCCGGGCCACACGAGCGACCCGCCCGACGCGCGGGAGTTCACGAGGCAGGTCGGCGGCGAGGGGAGCGGAGGGGTCGGCATACAGCACCCCGCGCTCGCGGGGTCGGGCGAGTAGCCGGGCGGGCACTGCTCGTTCTGCTCGGCGACATCGCCGGCCGGACAGCCGCCGCCGCTGGTCGAGGGAACGCAGCAACCGGGGACACCCGCATCGGGGACGAAGCCGGACGCGCACTGTCCGTCGCTCCCGGCCGCGACCGACCCGGACGGGCACGGGTTCCCTCCCGAGCCCGAGGGCGCGCGCGTCGCCAGGTAGAGCAGGGCGCCGGCCCCGCCGAGCGAGATCACGGTGACGGCGATCGGCAGGGCCTTGCCGGGCACGGAGGGTTCGAGGCGCTCCGAGGGTTTTAAGCAAACCGACTCCTTGCCGGGGGTCGTGGGCGGGCGCGTGACCATCCGCACCCGGTTCTGGGACGAGCTCGGGAACGTGGAGGAGGAACTCCGCTTCGCCGCGCAGAACTCGCGCACGGCGCGGTCGCGCGAGCTGCCCCGCGGCGACATCCGCGAGGTCCTCGCGTCGCTGCGCGGCCACCTGCTCGCGGCGCAGGCCCAGGTTGACCGCGCCGAGACCTACCTCGGGCACCCCGACTGGGTCCACTCGGCGAAGACCGTCGGAGCACAGGCTTCAATTAGCTTGGAGCCGCTCGACGGCCCGTGAAGGCGACGACCCTGGCGGTCGCGGGGATCGTGACCGTCGGGGCGGCGGCCGTCGCCTATCTCGCGCTGCGTTCGCCCGCGGGCCCCGCGGTCGCCCCCTGTCCGGTCGGTGAGGTCGACGCGCCGTGTCCTGCGGGCTACTCCGCGGACCCGGACAATCCCGGCTGCTGCGCGGGGTGCGTCGCCGGGCGCTGCGAGAACGGCTGCCCCTGCGCGTCGGGGCTGATCTGCGTGGCGGGCGTCTGCGCCCCGCCGGACGCGGTGCCGACCAGCAACGGGCTCGACTGCGGGGCGGGCGGGACCTGCCCCGCGGGCTACGAGTGCGTTCCGGGCAACCCGTACTGCATCCCGACCCCGCCGGTCGGCTGCAACCCTCCCTGCGTCGCGCCGCTCGAGTGCGACAACGGCGTCTGCGTCGACGCCGGATGCTCGCCGAGCTCGATCTGCTCCGGGTCGTGTCCGAACGGCGCGTGCCCCTCGGGCCAGGCGTGCTCGGGCGGCCAGTGCGTGACGATCCCGCCGTGCGCGTGCTCCTCGAACTGCCCGAACGGGACGTGCGCCTCGGGGTCGTGCGTCAACGGCTCGTGCGACTGCGGGGCGTGTTCGTCGAGCTGCCCCGACGGGACGTGCTCGCCCCCGTACGTCTGTCTGAACGGGGTCTGCCACTCCCCGCAGGGCGCGGCCGCCCGCATGGTCTCGGTGTGAGCCCTTAAGAGGGGCGGAGCGCCTGAAACCGACAATGAAGGCGTTGACGCTGCTCCTCGCGGGAGTCGCCGCGGTGGCGGCGGCGGGGGTCGGGATCTACTACGTGCGGCAGGGAACCCTGACGGCGAATGTCGACCGCGGGATGACGGGGCTCGAGCCCTCGCCCGACACGTGCTGCCCGCAGGGCTACTCGGCGAGCCCCGCGGAGATGGTCCTCGGCCGCCGCCCCGAGCAGCTCATCTACGCGCCCCGGCGATTGACCCGGACGCCCGTCGCCGCGCCGCTCGGATACGTCCCGGGGACCCGCGTCTACGCGCCCCGCGGCTTCGTCCGCACCCCGGTCGCCACCTCGGCGACGATGCGCCGCTGCTGATCTACACCGAGCAGACGCGCAGGACCGACCGCTCCTGCGGCCAGTACTGGTAGGGGTTCCACGGGCAGTCGAGGCTCGTTTCTTCGGCGGCGATCGACTGCTGCTGCTGGACGTCCGCGGAGGCCGCCGCGGCGACGGCGAGAGTGACCGCAATCGCCCCGAGGAGCGGGCCCCACGTGCTGAGGTTCCCCATCAGGGCCTCGAGGACGCGGCGAGGGTCCCGACCGTCGTGGCGATCGGGAGACCCAGCGTGAGCGCCATCTGGACGTTGTAGTTCGCCGCGGGGCTCGCCTGGTCCCCGAGCAGCAGGTGGGTCAGGGCGGGCGCCGAGGCCGCGGCCACGAGCAGGGTGACGATGCCGACGGCGAGCGCCGCCCGGCCCGCGTTCGGGCTCACGTAGCGGGTCACGGGCGCCCCCACCGCGGCGGCGCCCGCGCTTGCTCCGTCAGGGCCCGGAGCCGGCCGACCATTCCGCGCAGCCACACGTCCTTCTCGTGCTCGGCGATCATCCAGACCCCCTCGAACTTGCTGAGCCGGTTCCGCAGATAGGCGAGGCGCTCCGCCGTGGCCTCGACCCGGCCGGACTCGAGGCCCGTCACCAGGCGAACGAGCTCGGCGCTCTCGCGGTCCGCGAGCTTGTCGAAGTCGACCATCAGGGCCCCCGCGCGTTCGTGCGGACGCGCTCGGCCTGGGCGGCCTGTCGCGCTCGCAGGAGCTCTCCGTTCAGGTCCCGATACCGGCGGTGGAGCGCGTTGTACTCGTCCATCCTCGAGCGGAGGGCGCGGACGGCCGTGGTCAGTCCCTGCTGCGCGGCCTCCGCGGCCCGCTGGGCGGCCTGCACCGCCGTGTTGGCGGACCGCAGCTTCGCGGCGAGCTCGTCGGACTGCCGGACGAGGGCCTCCACTCGGCCCATCGGTAGGAAGACGTCGTCGAGGCGGGCCATCAGCGATACAACCCCAGCTGCTTGCGAGCCTCGTAGGCCTCCGGGCCGTGATAGGCGCGGCGAGCCGCATCCAACTCTGCCCGGGCCCGCGTGGCCTGGTCGACGAGCTCGGCGACGCGACGGGCAACCTCGTCGCGCTTTCGGCGGAGGGTCTCGCGGGACGCGGTCGCGCGTTCGACCGCCCCCTTCGCCTCTGCGTAGTCGCGAGCCGCGAGCTCGGCCCGGGCGGTGCGGTCCTGGATCTGTTGAGCGTAGAACCTCAGGTCGGCGTCGAGCCCCCCCAAGGCCCGCGCCGCGACCGCGGCCTGCTCCTCGAGCCGGTGCACGTCGTCGACCGTCACCATCGGCCCTCCGACCGGCTCCGAGGTATTTGAGTCCGCTACGCACCGAAGGTCGGCCGGCCCCGCCGCACGAGCTCCGCGTAGTGCGCGCCCATCCCCTCCGCGACCGTCTGCATGGAGCCCTTCCACTCGCGTCCGCACGAGCACAGGACCTGGTACTCGTCGCCCTGCTCGATCTTGCGGAACAGGTGCGGCGTGAAGCCCCGCTGGAGCGCCGCGTCCAGCGCCCGGACGGTCTGCGTGCGCTCCGGTTCGCTCATCGAGTCGAGGATCCGATTGAGCGCGGCCGGGTCGATCGGCACGGGGCGAGGAGCGGCGTCGGCTTACTTTATTACTCGCTTCGAGCCGCGCGCGGGTATGAAAGTAAGCCGCGGGCCGACCGAGCCCGGAGACCTGCGCACCGAGCTCGTAGGTAGTCCCGCAGGTTTCCTACTTGAACGTTCCGAAAGGGGGGTCAATCCCTCCGAGTTTCTGATATGAACTCATAGGAACGAATCGTACGGGTCGTAGTGACGGGTACCCGTCGCCCCGGCGTAGGGTACCCTACAGCACTCAGAACAGCCGACGTTGACCCCGCGGCGGGACGAGGGGCCCCCGGGACGCGAGGGGGAGGACTGGGGGCACGGGCGGAGCCTTGCCGAGCGTCTGTTGGCCGCGGGCGCGGGCGAGGGCCTGCTGCGCCTCGCGGGCCAGCTGACGGAACGACGTTTTCCACTCCTCGGTGACGGCCGCGGCGTACTTCGCGCGGTCCTGGACGCCCTTGTTCCACGCGTCGAGACGGCGGAGGAACTCCCGAGCGTCCTCGATCGCGCCCGCCGCGCGCTCCGCGGTCTCCCGCGAGGTCAGGCCGGGTTCGCGGAAGTCGTGGATCGGGTAGGGCTTCCCCTTGTCCCCGGCGAAGAAGGGGAACTGCTCCACGGGGGCCCGAGCCGCTCCGGGCTACTTGAGGGGAACGCGCCAGTAGAAGTCGAGCTCGCCGGTGCCGAGGTGGCACTCGGGGAGGTGCCGCTCGACCAGGTGCAACCCGATGGACGGCGCGATGCGGAGCCGACCCGGGAAGGTCTTGCCGGGGTCACCCGTGGGGTCCTCCGACGGGTGCCGCAGGACGTCTACGTGCCAGACCGCGACCGTCCCGCGCCGGAAGTGCGGGGCGGACGTCACGAGGATCTCGGCGCGCGGGTGCGAGGGCAGGGTCCCCGAGCCCTCTCCGTAGGGGCAGACGACCACCGCCCAGCGCACCGCGTGTTGGGGATCGTCCGCGAAATGCGTCTCCTCGCGCTCGAGGATCAGGTAGGGCGGCGGGTGCATGTTACCACCCCTCGCGCCCGTAGGGCAGCACGCGGCAGTAGAGCGCGAGCAGCACGCCGAAGCCGATCGCGCCGTGGCCCTCCTGCGCGAGCAGCTCGGGGTCGAGCGGGTCGAAGCTCACGGGCCGCTCCGCCAGAGGTGGACGGCCCCGACGAGGACCATCGCGAACCCCGTGGGGACCGGGACGAGGAGCAGCACGGCGAGCCGCGTCGGGGAGAGCGCCGCGACGACCACGACGTCCGCGAAGACGAGGACCAAGCCGAGCAGGGCCAGCGCCAGTGCGGCGTCCCGCGAGCGGGTGCTCACGGGGCGGCCGGCGGCGCGGGCGGGTCCCCGTTGCTCCGTCCGATGGCGGTCTTCAACCGGCCGAGCGCGTGCTCCAGGTCCGCGAGCGCCGCGCGCGCGTCGACGACCGCCGACCGGAACTTCGCGTGCTCCGCCTCGAGCTCCTGGATCTTGGCGATGAACTCGCCGTGGATCTTGTCGAGCTCGGCCTTGAACTTCGCGTACAGCTCCTCGGTCGTTCCGGGCATGGGCGTTTCAGGGGCTCCGCGGTTCTTAAGGGGCCGGACCCATCCCCCCGCATGGCTCCGCTCCGTCTCGGCAAGAAGGCGCCCCGCCGCGACCCCCGAACGCTCCGCCTCGGGAAGTATCTCCTTCCCACGCTCCCGCCGCCGCCCGCGAGCGCGACGCTCTACACGAACGTCGGCACGTGGCCGATGGACGGCAACGACCAGTACGGCGACTGCACGATGGCGGGGGCGGCCCACCTGATCCAGATGTGGACCGCCCAGACGCTCGGCCCGGACGCGGCGGACGTCCTCTCCGCCAACGAGGTCACGGCCGACTACTTCCAGCTCACCGGCGGCCCCGACTCCGGCCTCGACCTGCTCACGGTCCTCGACTGGTGGGAGAAGACGGGGTTCGCGATCGAGGCGGGCAACGACCGGATCACCGCCTACGCCGCGATCGAGCCGACCAGCGACACCGAGCTGCAGGACGCCATCAGCCTGTTCGGCGGCGTCTACCTGGGCCTCGCGCTCCCCGACTTCGCGGTGAACCCGCCGGACGGCAATCTCCTGGACGTTCCGTGGGCCGTCCCCGCGACCGGCCTCGCGGCGAATCCCCCGGATCCCCAGAACGGCCACTGCGTGGTCCTCGTGGGCTACGACGCGCGGAACTACTACGCCGTCACCTGGGGCGCCGTGAAGCCGATGTCGCCCGCCTTCGCCGCGGCCTACATCGACGAGGCCTACGCGGTGCTCTCGCCCGACTGGTTCGCCCGCGGCGAGTCGCCCGAGGGCTTCGACCTCGCGCAGCTCCAGCAGGACCTGGCGGCGATCACCGGCTCCGCGCCATCGGCGGCCGCGCGCCCCACGGGCCCTTAGCCGGGGCCGGGTACCAGCCGTACATCGTCTCCCGCCCGTAGCCGTAGGTCGACCGCGGCTCCAGCAGCAGGCCCGCCTCCGACTTCCCCGGGTTCGCGACCACCAGGGAGAACGTCTCGCCGACGGTCGCCGGCGCCCCGGGCCGCCCGCTGACGACCAGGCCCGAGGCCTCGGCCAGCGTCTCCGTCCGGTCGAAGGCCCCGGCGACCACCAGCATCGACGTCTCCTGCGCCCCCGCCGAGCCCGCGGCGAACGCGCTCACGACCAGGGATCCCGTCGCGTCGACCGCCCCGCGCCCCGCGAACGCCCCCCCCACGACCAGGCGCGCCTCCGCCGCCACGGCCCCGGCCCCCGCGGACGCCGCCCCGACGACGACGACGCCGGCGGCATGTACTGTACCGGTACCGTACGACGCCGCCGACAGCACGAGCGTCGACGTTTCGGCGACGGCGCCGCCGCCCCCCAGCGCGGAATGGACGACCAGGGCCGAGGACGCCCCCACCCCCGCGGTGCCGACCGGGCCCGCGGACGCCACGATCGCCGCGACCTCCGCGACGGTCCCGGTCCCCGTCGGGAACGCTGCCACGACCAGGACCGAGGCCTGCGCCGCCCCGGCCGTGCCCCGCGGCGCCTGGGAGATCCGGAGCGTCTCCGCGACCCCCACGCCACCCCGGCCGCTCGAGAACGCGCCCAGGACCAGTCCGGAGGCCTCCGCGAGGCTTCCGGTGCCCGCCGGACGGGCCCCGGCGCGCAGGACGGCCCCTTCGGCCGCGGCGGCGGTCCCGGAGGGGCGGGCGGAGAGCCGGAGGGCCGACGCTTCCGCCGCCCGCTCCGATCCCGCGGGCTGCGCGGAGGCCACCACGGCGGAGCTCTCGGCGGCCGCTCCGGACCCCGCGACGTCCACCGGGGGCGTCGCGGCCTGGAGCGCGTCCGCGACCGCCGCCCAGACGCGGGAGGTGTGGACGGCCCAGGTGAGGGCGACCGCGCTCTGCGTCGCGGAGACGACCCGGTAGGCCACGCCGGAGGAGGGGTTCGAGCTGCCCTGCGGGGTGCCGACCGCCGTCATGCCCGAGGGGACGGTCTGGGAGGTTTCCGTGGAGTCGATCGCCGTGACGCAGATCAGGAGGTCGTCGGCGGTGGAGGTGGTCACGGCGGCGGAGGGGGCGGTGGACGTGCCGTCGCCCTCGCCCGGCAGGGCCGCGTTGGGATCCCACGGGGAGCTGGGGTTCGCGCCCGAGACGCCGAAGACGGTGAGGGACGCCGCGACCGAGGCGCTCATGTGGGCCTCGACCGCGTCGGAGGTGAGGGCGTTCGGGGCGTAGGCCCACCACACCTCGACCTGGACGTCCGCGGTGCCCGCCTTCGCGGCCCGGCGGGTCCACGTGAGGCCGGCGGTGTCCGTGACCTCGGTGACGGTGTCGGTGGCGCTGGCGACCGCGACGACGAGGACCACGATGTCCCCCGCGTTCGTCGTCGTGAGGTCGACGGAGTGGGTGGTCGCGGCGGCGAAGCGGGTCGTGCCCGTGGCGCCGTCCAGCGCGATCGTCATCGGCCCCGGGTCCCGGCCGCGCGGCCCATCGCGTAGGCGACGGCGATCGCCGCCGCGATGGCCGCCCCGGCGCCCAGCCCGATCGCCAGCCAGGCCCAGGACGGCAGGAGCGGCGTCCCGGGGAGCTCGTCCGTGAGATACCCCTGCGGGGGCTCCTCGAAGTGGAAGTTCGCCCGGCGCATCGCGTCCGCGGCGTCCTCGGGCCCCTCCACGCGGACGAACGGACCCGGCACGGGGAGCCGATAGAGCGTGTAGACCGACCCGCCGCCCGAGGATCCTCCCGCGACGGGCCGGGGCCGCGGGGGCGTGACCGTGATGGCGCCCGACTCCCGGATCCCGGCCGTTCCCGCGACGTGGATCGTGATCGCGAGCGAGGCCGTCTCGGCGATGTGGCCGCCGCCGACCGCCGTGCCGGAGACCGTGAGCGCGTAGCCTTCCGCGACGGCCTCGGCGCCGGTCGGGACCGCGCTCGAGACGAGGGTGTAGGCCTGCTGCACCTCCTCCGCGCCGGGGGGCCGCGCCGAGACGACCAGGGCGGAGAGCTCCTCGATGTCGGCCTCGCCGGTCGGCGCGCCGGAGAGGACGAGCGCCGCGGCCTCGTCCACGAGCTCCGCGCCCGCGAACGCCTGGCTCGTGGCGATCGTGGCGACCTCGTGGACCGTGCCGGAGCCCACGGGGCCCTCGTGGACCGTCACCGAGCCCGTTTCCGCGACCGCCGCGACCCCGGCAACCGCTTGGCTGAGCGTCAGGACGGCCGTCTCGGCGACCGCGCCCGTCCCGGCCACGGCCTGGCTCAGCACGAGCGCCGACAACTCCCCGACCGCCTCGGATCCCGCGGGGGCCGCCGACAGGACCACGCTCGAGCGCTCCGCGACCGCGCCGGTCCCGGTGACGCCCTGCGAGACCAACAGGGCCGAGGCCTCGGCAATCCCCCCGGAGCCGAGGACGGCCGGGGAGACCACGAGGGCGGAGGCCTCGGCCACGGCCCCGGAGCCCGTCAGGACGCCCGAGACGGCCAGGGTCGCGGCCTCGGCGACCCGGCCCGACCCGGCGAGCGCCGCCGACAGCACCAGGGTCGCCGCTTCCGCGACCGTGCCGCTCCCGGCGGCGGTCGCGGACACGACCAGCGCCGAGGCTTCGGCGATCGCCCCGGACCCCGCCAGCTGCTGCGAGAGCACGAGCCGCGCCGTCTCCGCGACCGATTCCGCCCCGCTCGGACGCGCCGAGAGGACCAGCCCGTACGTCGCCGCGACGGCCGCGGACCCCCGGACGGCCTGCGACAGCGCGAGGGCGTAGGTCTCCGCGACCGCTTCGGCCCCGGCCGGCGCCGCGGACGCCACCAGGGTCGAGGCCTCCGCCGCGGCCTCCGCGCCCGGGAGCCGGGCCGACACCACGAGGGCGGACGTCGCGGCGAGGCGCCCGGAGCCGACGACGCGGGCGCTGACCTCGAGCGCGACCGTCTCCGCGACGGATCCCGAACCCGCGACGGCCTGCGACAGGACCAGGGCGGCGCGCTCGGCGACCGCCTCGGCCCCGACGACCTGCTGGGAGACCACCAGCGCGGACGACTCCGCGACGGCGCCGGAGCCGGCGACGACCGGGGACAGGACCACGGTGGCGGACTCGGCGACGGCGCCGGAGCCCGCGAGGGACTGCGAGAGCGCGAGGGTCGCCGTCTCGGCCACGGCGCCCGAGCCGCGGAACCGCTCGGAGACCACCACGTGCGCCGTCTCCGCGATCGCGCCCGAGCCGACGAGCTGCTGGGACAGCACGAGCGCGGCGGTCTCGGCGACCTGTCCCGAGCCCGCGACCGCGGCGCCGACGACCAGGGCGGACGATTCGGCGACGGCGCCCGTGCCCCCGGGCCGCGCCGAGAGGACGAGCGCCGCCGCCTCGGAGATCCCTTCGGCGCCCGCGACGCGCGCGGAGACCACCAGCGCCGAGGTCGCGGCGACGGCCTCGGTGCCGCGGACGACGGCGGAGACGACCACCGTTCCCGACTCGGCGACGTGGCCCGTCCCGGCGACCGCCTGGGACAGCACGAGGGTACTGCGTTCCTGGACCGCCTCGGCTCCGGTGGGCTTCGCCGAGATCTCGAGCGCGTACGTCTCCGCGACGTGCTCCGCGCCGGCCGGCCGGACCGAGACCACGATCGCGCCGGCCTCCCGTACCTGCTCGGCGCCCGTGGGACGGACGGAGACCACGAGTGTCGAGGACTCGGCGACGTGCTCGGCGCCGGTCGGCTTTGCGGACAGGACGAGGGTCGCGCTCTCGCGCACGCCCTCGGTCCCGGGGAAGTGCTGGGAGATCACCAGGGCGGCGCTCTCGCGGACGGTCTCGGAGCCCGTCGGATGGGCGGAGACGACCAGGACGACGGTTTCGGCGGCCTGCTCGGCGCCGGTGACGTCCAGGACGGTGAACGAGTAGACGTCCTCGTACTGGGGGAAGATGGGGTGGCCCCGGCCCGGCACGGTCTACCCCGACAGCACCTGCAGGATGAAGGCCCAGTCGTAGGTGCGGAGCGTCCCGGCGGTCTGGTTGAGGGTGACGGAGTAGCCGCCCGCCTTCGCGAGGGTCTTCGAGTAGAAGCGGATCACCGGGAGGGTCTGCGCGCCGGAGTACGTGTTCTCCTGGAACGGCTCGAGCGCGTTGCCGAGGACGTTGACGTACTCGAGGAGCTGGACGGTGTCGCCGCTCGCCATGTTGCGGAGGTCGAGGTAGCCCTCGAGGAGGAAGTCGTCGGCCTGGCTGTCGGCGCCGACCGAGTAGACGGTGTAGGCGGTGCCGAGCGCGGCGGGGGAGAGCGTGCCGCTCGAGTCGGTCTTCGTGGCGACGTAGACGCCGGTCACGGGGCCGCTTCGAGCTCCCGGACCCGCTCGCGGAGGCGGTCGACCTCGCCGAGCAGGGCCCGCATCGCGCCGGTGATCCAGTGCTCGTAGAACGGGGAAAGCACGGCGGCGTAGCCGTCGTCACGGTCCTGGCGGACGGAGTCGGGGAGGGAACGGGCGTCGACGGCGGCGCGCGGGACCCCGTAGTCGGTGGTCGTGCGGTCCGCGTTGGCCAGAAGCCGGTGCTGGCCGAAGCGGACGGCGCGGAGCTCGTCCAGGACGTCGCCCGCGTAGTCGCCGAAGTCGGGCTTGAGCCGGGCGTCGGAGACGGTGGAGGTGGCGTGGATGTAGAGCGTGTAGGAGGCGTTGGTCGCGACGCTCTCGGTGGAGCTCAGGGCCATCGCATAGATGGTCGTGCCGCTGGTGAAGTCGGCCCAGCGCAGCGCGTAGGTGGGGCTCACCGAGTCCGAGCTGACGTACTGGTAGAACCGCACGAGCTCGCTCGCGCTGCCGTTCCAGTACGTGCCGATCCACTCGGTCTGCGGGGAGCTCACGGTCGTGGTTCCCGAGGTCGCGGCGGCGGCGGTGAGCGTGAGCTCGCCCGTGAAGTTGACGGCTCCGGACGATGCCAATGTCATCAACGACGTGGTCGTCCCGTTGTTATCCAACTCAAAATACAACGTGGCGGACGGTGTTGCCGTATTAATCGACACTATCTGAAACCCATAGGGGATTGACGCCGAACCGTTCCAATACGAACCCAAAAGTCGAAACGCACCAGAATTTTCGTAGGTCGTCCCTGACGTAGACGCCGCCGGGTTTAGCGCCAAATAATTAGAACCGGCAATAGCTTGAGCACCGTTAACAGTAATATTCCCCGAGCCGTCGTCGAGGGTGTTCTTCGCCGTGGTGACCGCCCCGCTGCCGTAGAGGGTGAGCGCCGGGTAGGGGGAAGCATTCCAGATGAACTGGATGAAGTCCTGGGCGGTCGTGACCGTATTCGCCGTCGCGTAGCCGGCGCGGATCATCCACTCGAAGTGCGTATCGTTGTAGAACGCGATCACCGGACTATAGACGGAACTCCCCGACGAGGCCGTGGATACCAGGGAGAGGCCCGTGGCACCGCCGCCACTGTTGCTGAGCGTCTGCGTGGCCGTCCACGTGTTCGCGTTCGCCAGGTTGAGGCTCGCGACGACCGACCCGGTGGTCGGCGAGACCGTCAGGGTGCTGTCGGAGTTCGACACCGAGTTGACGAGGCCGAGACCCGAGGGGGCCTGCGGGATCCAGTTCGACCCGTTGTAGTAGAGGACGTTCCCGCTGCTGGGCGTCCCCGACACCTGCGCGCCAAGGAAGGAGATCTCGGTCCCGAACGTCTGGAGGGCGGTCCAGGTCGCCGCGTGGCTGACGATCGCGAGCGTGCCGCTGGCCGCGGGGAAGGTGGCCGTGTAGTCGCTGGCGACGCTGCCGATCGCGAGCGTGACCTGGCCCCCGCCGCTGCTCTGGATGATGACCCCGGAGGGGGGGAAGGTCTGGGCCGCCGACCACGTGTTGGCGGTGGCGAGGTTGAGGTCGGCGGTCAGGACGTTCGGGTCGAGGGTGTCGATGACGAGGGTGGAGTTGGGCGAGGTCAGCGAGACGGCTTCCGCGAAGTCGGGCATGGCCCGACGAGCGGCTTCGCGCCCGATAAGCCTACGTGAAGGTGAACGTCAGCGTCGCGGCGGCGGTGCCGTTGACGGAGACGTTCTGGCCCGTGAAGACGTCGTGGGTCAGGGCGAAGGTCGACTCGGTGCCCATGCCCTGGGTCGTCGTGACGTACATCGCGAGCTCGGAGATCGAGACGCTGCCCGCGGTGGAGTTCGTCCACGTGGCGGTCACGGTGAACGTGTTGGAGGAGATCGAGGTCACGGTCGCGGTGACGGGGTTGGTGCCGCCCGCGGCGGTCTGGATGGTGTAGTCCGTGAAGGTCGAGGCGGTCGTGCCCGTGCCGAAGGCGATCTGCGGGGTGCCCGCGAGGATCTGGCCGGTCTGGGTGTGGGACGTCCCGCTCGTGTCCTTGAACGAGAGGCCGCTCGACACGCCCATGAAGGACGCCTGGACGAACTGCGCGAACTGGAGGAGCGTCTGGTCGTACTCGTTGGACCAGCTGCCCGTGACGTGGCCCTCCGCGTCGCGGCAGACGAGCTCGAGCTTGACGCGGAAACCCCCCCCGCGGGACGGGATCGGGTCGGCGTCCTCGGGCGGCGGGGTCCATGCGGCCGGCGGGGCCGGCACGGTGACGGAGGCCATCGGACGCAGCGAGCGACTCCGGCGCATTTAAGGGTGCCCGGGTCCGGCGGACGTCAGGGCGACTCGCGCGGGGCGTAGCCGTACATCACGCGGCGGTCGTAGCCGTAGGGCGAGGGGCTCGCGACCATGCCGGAGGAGCTCGCGGGGTCGAAGTCCGAGCTGAGCGCGTCGGCGATCGCCTGCCACTCCTCGCTCGCGGAGAAGCTGCCCGCGACCGTGAGGTCCCGCTGCGCGGAGCTCTCGACGAGGTAGGACGCCCCGCACACGGGGTTGAACGGCTCGTCGATGCGGGTGAAGCCGCTCGGGGGCGTGACGGTCGGCGCGCCCGGGCAGCCCTGGACGAACAGGAGCATCGCGCGCGGGGAGGCGGTCGTGATCCCCGTGACGGTGGCGGCGTCGGAGGTGCCGGACGCCGTGCGGGGCACGTTGCCGCCGTCCCACGGGGTGAGGTAGCTCGGGGATCCCGAGACGCCCCAGACGACCAGGGCGACGCTCGCGGCGGCGGAGAGGTTCACGGTGACGCGCGAGTTGTCCTGGACGGCGGCGGAGGGGGCCCACCACAGCTCGCAGCGCTCGGCGGGGCCGTCGACGGCGGCGCGCATCGCGAAGGTCAGCCCGGTGACCTCCACCGAGTCGACCTCGATGCCACTCGCGTCGATCGTGATCGCCAGGACGATCACGTCGTCCGCGAGGGTCGTGGTGATGCCGCTCGTGCCCGAGCTCCCGGTGAAGTTCGCGGAGTTGGAGCCGTCGAGGGCGAGCGCCATCAGGCGACCCTCCGCGGGGCGTAGCCGACCGCGTCGCCGGGGCCGTAGCCGTAGGGCGAGATCGGCCTCCGCATCCCGGAGGGCGCCGAGCTCGGCGCGGCCGCGCCGAGCAGGGGCAGCGCGAAGATCCCCCACTGGCCGCTCGCGCTGGTCGTGGAGGAGCCGGTGAGGACCTGGCCGCTCGTGCCGCTGGTGACGGCGGTCCCGGCGAGGAGGTCGAGCCAGCCGTCGTCGTCCGTGAGCCCGTGGTTCGACACGTGGCGATAGGACGTGACGGCGAGGGGCGAGCCGGAGAACGAGTCGACGGGAGCGGAGGCGCCGGTCACGTCGGCGGACATCAGGAAGACGAGCACGAGCTCGCCGGCCGCGGCGACGGCGAAGCTCCCCGTGCTCGCGGGGGTCGCGGATCCCGAGCCGTTCCCGATGGCGTAGGGGCTGCTGGTCGTGTCGCCCGAGGGGTCCTCGGTGCCGGAGATGGCGAAGGCCGCGGCGACCGCTCCGCCCTCGGGCGCGCCGCTGCCGAGGTCGACCGTCACGGTGTCGGCGCCGCCGACCACGGCGTCCGCGTAGAACGCCCAGGCATACGGCTCGAAGGTCGGAGCGTCCCCGTGGGGGACCTTGAGCTCGAGGACCGGATAGCTGTCCCCGAAGTCGTTGCCCTGCGAATCCGAGGCGGACGGCGGGTCGGACGGGTAGGTCGCGCCGACGCCGAGCACGGCGAAGTAGAGGCTGCCACCGGCCGGGAGCGCCAGGTCGAAGGAGATCGGGGCGGAGGTCGTCCAGTCGGCCGTGGTCGCGGCCGCCGTGGCGCTGATCGCGGTGCCCATCCGGTAGCCGATGGCCTCCGGCTCTCTTAAGGGCCGCTCGGGACGGGCGGCGCGCCGAGCGGCCGGAGCACGGCGACCTGGCCCCAGAGCGTCACCTCGACGAGCTGCCCCGGCTCGAGGCCCAGCCGGAGCGCGACCGGACGGGGGATGACCATCCCGATCGACCGGCCCATCGCGACGACGCGGTGCGCGTAGGGCCGGCCCTCGCGGACGCGGGCGAGGAGCCAGGCCCGTACGACGGCGTCCGGTCGGGGCGCGTAGTGGCGGCGATGGACGTGCCGCCACAGCCTCTCCTCGGTGCTGCGGATCCGGTACGGGCAGAACGGGCAGTCGAGCTTCGGGGGCCTCACGGTCCGGCCTCGATCACCGAGTAGCCGCGGACGGCCCCGCAGCGGCAGACGTGCGTGCCCGTACCCGGCGGGTCGCCCGCGTCCCGATGGAGCCGCTGCCCGGGCGGAACGTACTGGCGGCACGCGCACCCGGGGACGAGGCACTGGCCGGGGTGACGGGTCCCCCACGCCTCGTGGTTCCGCTTGAGGTGGGTGCAGTCGGGGTTTCCGCAGGGCTTCATGGCGACCCGCTCCGGGCCCCGCGGACCCACCCGTCCAGCGTCACCCAGACGTGCCACTCGGGGTGCGTGGCCTGCGTCGCCGGGAGGAGGACCGACGGGAAGACCTCCCCGCTCGGCTCGATGCGGTGACGGACGAGGTTCCCGAGGCAGCCGTGCGGGTCGCTGATGGTGGGCCCGTCGGTCTTCGAGAACCAACGAAGGGGCGGAGCCCGGCCGTCACTGTTCACCGGAATGGCCGCCGAGTCGTCGCGGGCGAGGTGAACGCGGTCGCTCACAGGGGCCGTCTCACCCACCCGAGGACGAACCGCGGCAGCAGGAAAAACAGGGCCACCATCCATCCGAGGATCCCGTACACGACGAGGCCGCTGCCCTCCGAGGGCGCGGGCCCGATCCCGTAGGCCACCGCGGTGAACGCGGCCAGGAGCACGAGCGAGAGCAGCAGCGGGAGGGCAGTCTCGATGTGGCGGACGAACCAGGTGTCGAGCAGATCGCTCATGTCCCGCCCGCCTTCCCTTCGAGGACGGCTTCCGCCCGCTTGCGGACGTCGGGGTCGCAGGAACCCGACCCGAGGACTTCGCTCAGCACCCTTTCGAGGGTGCGGATACGGTCCTTCGCTCGGATGAGTTCGATTTCCTGGTTGGCGTTCCAGCCGCTCATCCCTCGCGCTCCTCCTTCGGCTCGTTGAGGAGGGCCTCGGCTCGCTCGAACATCTCTCGATGCTCAAGGCCCAATAGGTTTCGAACCGGGAACCACTCGCTAATCCATAGATGATAATCCCGCAGCGCCTCCACGAGCGCCTTCTCGCGGGCTTCGAGGGCGCGGATGCGCTGCCTCAGTTCTTTCTCGTTTCGTTGCCAGTCGATGAACGGGGGATCCAGTTCGACTGTCATCCCTCGCGCTCCTCCTTCGGCGGGACGAACGCATGTCTCTTCCGCGCGGAAGGGGGTATGGCCCAGAATACGGTCCCATACTCATTGAAATCATCGCAATCTCCGGCGTGGGCCTTCGGGTGCCATGAGCACCGCCGAGGGTGACCGCAGAAGGCGCAGCGAGGCGCGCACCGAGGTTCGGGGGCGGTCATGGGGGCCCCTCCTTCGGTTCGTTGAGGAGGGCTTCGGCTCGCCTCACCCAGCAATCGTCTCCCGAGGGACAGGGATTGTGCGCGACGTCCCCCCGATGCTCGTAGAGGGCGTCCCGCAACGCCGCTTCGACCTTGCGGAGGCGGGCGTCGTCGGCCAGCTGCTGGAGCTGCTCGTGCAGCTCGCGCACGTGCGGAATGTCCGACAGCGGCTTCAGTCCGAGCTCTTTCGGCGCCTGGCACCCCGCACACCCCTCCGCGTTCATCCTTCCCTCCACTTCGACACCCGCTCGGCGAACCGGAGCCGGTCGCCCGGGGCCAGCTGCGTGAAGACCTCGACCGCCCGCGGGTCGGGCCCGTTCCCCGCCGCGGGCGGCGGGATGTCGAGGACCTTGTAGCCGTGCTGGATCCACCGCAGGACCACGTCCTTCGGGGCGACGGTGCGGAACTGCGCGATGATGTAGGCGGGCGCGCGCCCCTGGAAGTGATAGGTCAGGACCCTGAGCACGTCCTCGGCGCTCGTCGGCGAGGTCTCCACCCGCTTTTCGCCGGGCGAGGTGGGCCTGTCCCCGCCCTCCGAGCGACTCCCTCCGTCCCTCGGAGTGGCCTGCGCGCGGGTGGAGGGGGACTTCGTGGCGCCGACGACGCCGTGCTTCTTCGCCAGGTGGATCGCGAGTCCGTTGGGCAGCATCGAAACGCCGCACTGCGGACACTCCTTCCGGGCGGGGAGCGCGCGTTGGGCGGAGACCGGCGCAGGGTCCGGGGGCGTCGCGCGGCGATCGCGGGCCACCGGGTTGCGCGGCCGGTCGGCGACGGACGCGGTGCGGATCACGAGCAGCTTGAGCGTGAAGCCGTCGCCGAGGTCCACGTCCTGCTTCGGGAGCGGGCCCACCCACTCCCACCGGCCGCCGTCGGGCCCCTGCGCCGGAGGGACCGGGACGTCCAGCTGCACGTCCGGGATCCGCGAACGCCCCGGCTTGCTGCCGAGCCAGTCGAGCTGCACCCGGAGCGTCACGGCGGCAGCCCCTCCTGGTTGCGGACCTTCGGACCCAGCACCTGGTGACACCACTCGACCGCCTCGAGCACGACCTTGCGCGCCTCCTCCGGGTCGCCGAAGGACGCGTAGATCTGCCCCATCGCCTCGCCCAGGACCATCCCGGCGCTGCCCGCCCGGTCGCTCGCGAACTCCAGCGCCAGATGCCAGCCCTCGGGCACGGCCTCGTAGCGGGACGAGCGGAGGTCGCCCCCTATCCTCCGCAGCACCGCGAGCGTGCGGACGATGGCCTCCTCGGAAACCGCGGCGGGGAACCATTCGTGGTAATCGACCCGGAACCGGCCGTCCGCCGTCTTTCGGATGTCGGCGGCCCAGTGGTCCGGCATGATCGCCACGTCGATCCGTTTCAGCGTGTCGGTCAGCTCGTCCTGCCGGGCGTCCGGTGCGTCCGCCACGAGCGGACCGAACGCCTGACAGTATTTACAACGTGCGGCCGCGCGCCTGCGCCCGGAGCTCCCGGAGGCGCTGCTCGAGATGGACGCGCTCGCGGTCGACCTGGGCGCGGCGGTCGTTCCAGGCGCGGAACTCCGCGGTCAGGAAGTCGTACTGCTGCCGGGCCTTCGGGTCGGCGATCGAGAACTCGTGCGGGGCCAGGACGAACGGCCCGAACTCCCCCCGCGCGGCGCCCGGGACGATGCGGAAGTCGTGCGCGATGCGGGCGGCGCGGTCGCGGGCCTTGCGGGCCCGGGCCCCCAGGCTGCGGCTCTGCCGGTCAAGCTCCCGCAGGCGCTCGTGGATCCGCCGGGCGTACTCCCCCTCGTTCTTGGCCCGGATGCGGCCGAGGACCACGTCCCGCTCGATCTGGTCGCGTCGGCCGCGGAGGTAAAGGATGCGGTGCTCGGTCTCCTGCCGCCGCTGCTCGGTCTCGTAGAACTGCCGGGCGATCGCGTTGCGTCGGGCGGGGTCGCGCTCGGAGCGCATGGCCGCCTCGAGGCGCGCCCGGCTCGCGACGTTGTCGCGCTGGACGACGTACAGCTCCTCGAGCGCGTGGTTCGCCTCCCGGAGGCGCCCCTCGAGCTCCTCGACCGGACCCCGGAACACGCGGCGTCGAGCGACTCGGGGCTATTTCAGCGCCCGCCGCCCCGCCGACCGCTCCGCGGCGACGAACTCCTGCCACTCCCGCACCGCCTTTTCCTTGTCGAGCGGGGGCGGGGGGACGTGCTGCCAGATGGGGTCGCGGGGGTCCCGTCCGCCGTGCTCGGCCCAGTACCGGACGCCGATCGCGCGGAGCCGGTCGAGCTCGGCGAGCAGCTCGTCGCCGGTCGACCAGGTGAACGCCAGCGGACGCCCCTCGGCGTCCCGCGGCCGGGGACCGTAGATCTCCTCGAGCTCCTTCGCGCGACGCTCGAACGCCGTCGCGGAGTCGGTCGCGGGATAGCCGCTCATGCGCCGGGCTCCGGGAAGACGAGCTCGTAGAGGTCCAGCGGGTCCAGCGTCCGCAGGAGGCGGTCGTTCGCCGCGTGGGAGCGGAGCCAGCTCATGTTGTGGCGTCGATCGATGCCGGCCCGGCTCGCGGCCCGCGTTCGGAGCTCGTCGATCGCCCGGTCGACCCGCTGGGCGTGCGCCAGCTGCCGCTCGGCCCGCACCGCCGCGTGCTCCGCCGCGGTCCGCGCCGCCCGCAGCGCCTCGAGCTTCGCTTCGGCCTCGGCTTCCCGACGGCGCAGCTCCAGCACCTCGCCGTCTCCCCCCAGGGCCTCCTCGAGGGCGGCCCGGCAGGTGCCCGAGATGTTGACCCCCGTCCGTTTGAGGTCGTCGTAGAGGGCCAGCGGTATCTTCGCGTACACGACGATGAGCTGGGTACGGGGGAGGGAGGGGGGTGGGATCCGGTCCGGACCGGTCCGGACCGGACCGGGGGGGGGTGTGGAGGGAGTAGGAGGGCGGATCCGGAGAACGGGTTGGGCCGCTTCTTCGAGGGTGGGCTGGGCGGGAGTCACACGACCACCCCCCCTTCGATAGGGTGACGGCCCGCCCGGTCGTACAGAACCCCGCAGCCGGGATCCGTGCAGACGGTCCCGTCCAGGTAGTGAGCCTGGCCGCCCCGCCCGCAGGCGCGCACGCTCCACGTCTGGAGGGCGCCCCCGCAGCGGGGACAGGGGGGTAGGGGGCTCGTTCGGCTCGTGTCGATACTCTTATGGGCCGTTCCGTTCTCGGTTTCCATACCTTCCTCCGGCGGGGAGGGCAGCGCCGTGGGGGCGCGGGCCGGGAGCAGAGTCTCCCGGCCTCTTAAGCGTCGGGTTGGAGTGGAAACGGAGGGGTCCCGGCCACCCGCGGTTGTAAATACTGACAGGCTCTCCCGGGCCCGATGGTTCGGAGCAGGCCGGGCGCGGGCGGCTACGACTCGAAGCGGAACGCGACGGCGCGGATCCCCGTAACGCCCTCGACCCACGAGCGCTTCCGCGCCTGGGTCGGCAAGGGCTACACGTACGACGAGGCGCTGCTGGAGCTCCTGCGCCGCAACAACGGTCGGCCGATGAGGAAACCGTGAGCGTCCCGGATCCCCGCATCAACCGTGCGGACGTCCTGCGGGTGGTCGCGTTCCTGGAGCGCTGCCGCGGCGAGGACACCGCGGTTCCCGCGAGCGAGATCGCCCGCGAGCTCGCGCTCAACGACACCCCGGGCCACCCGCTGACCCGCGCGCTGATCACCGAGGCCCTTCGGGAGGGTCTGGCCCCGATCGGCGCGACCGGCGCGGGCTACTTCACCCTCCGCGACCAGGGCGAGCTCGACCGCTACTGCTCGGACCTCAACCGCCGTGCCCAGGCGATCCTGGCCCGGGCGGCCAACGTGGCCCGCGCGTGGGAAGTGCGCCACGGGCACGCGGTCCTCGGATGGACCCCCGAGCCCGAGGAGATCCCGTGACTCCCGAGGAAGCTCCCACGACGGCGCGGCCCTGTTCCTGCGGGTGCGAGTACTCGTTCCACAACTGGGGGGTCCGCGGGTTCCCCCGCATCCTGAGTGCGGCCGAGGCGGTCTCGAACCGCTGCGACCAATGCGGGCATCCCCCCGAAGGCCCCGGTTCACAGTCCCCATAGAGCGAGGACAGCAGGAGGAAAATGACGAACGACAAGCAGGATGTCGAGACGCCGCCGACCGACGCCGAGACCAAGGCCGAGCAGCTCGACGCGCTCGAGCGGGCGCTTCGGTTGAAGCAGGCCGCGGACGCGCTGAACCCCGCGCCCGAGTCCGAGGCGCTCAAGATGGCCCGTGTCCAGCTGGAGCTCGTGAAGGCCCTCAAGGGCACCGAGGGCTGGCAGGTGCTCGGCGACGGGCTCGCGCGGATCGCGAGCCTCTTTGAGGACGACGTGAAGTCTCGGGCGGCGCGCCCGACCTTCTCGGCCCCGTACGAGGCGCGGCCGACCTCCGGGCAACTCTCTCGGCTCGGCCAGCTCCTCGCCTACGCGAAGGAGCTCTACGGGCAGGACCTCATCACGGCGGCGAAGCAGCTCCGCCAGCTGCTCGACGACATCGCCCCCGCGGACCGGCACGAGTGACGAAGGTCGAGATCCCGCTGGGCACCGCCGCGACCGCCGCGCAGCGCATCTGCGCGGCGCTCCTGGACAGCGGGACGGTCGTGCGGGCGGTCCCCGCCGGCTCCATCCGGCGGCAGAAGCCCCTGGTCGGGGACCTCGAGGTGGTCGCCGAGCTCTCCGACCGCTTCGGGTCCTCCGCGGAGATCCCGCGCGTGCTCGACCAGCTCGGGGTCTCCCACGGCCTGCCCGACGCGGCCGGGAAGCGCGCGCCGTGGGGCCCCCGCTACTACCGCGCCCGCGTCCCGACCAACCGCGCCGAGTTCACGCTCCCGCTGGACCTCTTCGTCGTGATGCCCCCGGCCGAGTGGCCCGTGATCTACCTCATCCGCACGGGTTCCGCGCGTTTCAGCCAGGCGTTCGTCACCCGTCTCCACAACTACAACCTCCGCACCGACGAGGGCCGCGTGCTCAACGGCGGCAACCGCCCCGTCCACGTGGAGACCGAGGAGGACCTGTTCCGCCTCGCGCACCTGCCCTTCCTCGCCCCGCCGCAGCGCGACCTGGAGCTGGAGGGCACGCGCGCCCTCTTTGAGCGTGCGTAACACCCGCGGGCAGTAGGTGATGACGACCATCCATCTCGGCAAGGCCCTGAACGAGGGGCACGCGTACGATGTCCTCGTCCCGCTCGGACACCTCGGCGTCTTCGGGCAGACCCGGCGGGCCGGCAAGACGACCACGCTCCGCACGCTCATCCACGAGCTCGCCGCCACCTCGGGCGCCGACGCGCTCGTCTTCCGCACCGGCCGCAACGAGATCCCGTTCCCGGGAGCGCGGCACTTGGTCCCCTTCTTCCGCGAGCGCCTCGACTGGCACAACGTCGAGACGATGCTATGGACGTTCCTCGGCGAGCGGCCGAAGCAGTACCGACCCCTCCTGATGCAGTCGACCCGCGGGGCGCACGCGCTCGAGGACGTCCACGCGAAGATCGTGGCCCTCGGCAAGAAGTCGCCGAGCGCCTGGGTCCGCGACCGCACGCTCGAGCTCGACCAGTACTTCCAGGAGATCCTGCCGTGGGTCCGCGGGCACAAGCTGGAAACGACGCTGGAGGAGCCCGACGGCGTCGGGGTAGTCGACCTCGAGGGCTGGCCCCTGACCGTCCAGCAGCTCGTGATCGCCGCGACGCTCGACCGCCTCATGGAAGCGCACCCGAAGGGCCGGGCCCGGCCCCTGCTGGTCGTCTTGCCCGAGGCCCGACGATTCATCCCGAGCGACTCGCTGACGCCCGTGACCCGCGCCGCCGACTTCTTCTCCTCGCAGGGAGCGAAGCTCAACCTGTTCCTGTGGGTCGACTCGCAGGCGCTCACGGGCGTCAACCAGCAGATCCTGCGGAACTTCGCCCTCCTGCTCCAGGGCGTCCAGTCCAGCGACCTCGAGATCAGCCGCATCTGCAAGGCCCTCGACGGGGTCAAGCCCGCGATGGTGCGGAAGCTCAAGGTCGGGGACTTCATCCTGAGCACGGACGAGGGCGTCCGGACGCTTCACATTCCGTTGGTGGAACCGAAGAAGGAGGAAATCGTGGACGAGGAGGAGAGGGCGAAGTTCGAGCGAGAAATTGCGGGACTGCGAAACACGGTCAAGGAGCTCGAGCGACACTTGCAGGAGGAGCTCACGAGCAAGGCCGAGCTCGTCCGCAGCGTCGCGGCGGAGCACGCGCGCGCCGAGGCGAACGCGCGGGCCGCGGCGAGCAACGCCATCGTCGCCATCAAGCGCGGGCCCCGGCCCGGGGACCTCACCCGCCTCGAGGACGCGACCTACGACACGAAGGAACCCGCCGAGCGCACCAAGGCCGACCTCCACGTGTTCACGGAGACGCCCGAGCTGACCCTCCACGTCAAGGTCGTCACGATCGAGGCGAACGAGGACGAGCACATCGGGAAGCTCGCGAAGCTCCTCGCCGAGGGGTTCTTCGACGAGAAGGTGTCGACCGGGCCCATCGGCAAGGAGTATGCCGCGCGCGGGTGGGAGAACCCGATCGCGAAGGGCGGCGGCTCGGGCCAGGCGCTGCGCGCGGCGCTGCGGCAGTTGTGCCAGTACGGCTTTATGAGGGAGTTTAACGGGATGTTCCAGGCCGTGCGTGAGGCAAAGAGTCGCATCCGCACGGTGAAGGAGGAGGTCGCGGCCTGATGCCGGCATCAGTTCGGCCGCGCTCGCGCGCAAGCGCGAACTCGCGCGAGGCTGGCAGGTACGGAACCGCGACCGGCGTCTTCGTCCCGAACACGCTCGGCTTCGAGCGGGGCCTCAACGCTCTTGAGACGCGACGCCTTCCCCGGTCCCCGTGAGCGCGGACGACGCGAAGCCCTCACCGACCCTTCCCGGGATCACCCTCGGCGACCTGCGCCTCCACGAGCGCCTGTCCCTCAAGATGAAGGACGGGTCGCTGACCGCGGACGAGCTCCAGCAGCTGGCGACCGTCGTCGCGAAGGAGAAGAAGGCGGCACGGTCGCGGCCGGACCTCGTGATGTACGTCCGCGTCTACGAGACCATCGAGAGCTCGATCGACCGGTTCCGGAGACGGCGCGGATGGTGATCTGCTCCGTCCCGACCTGCGCCCTGGAGGGCACGCGCTGGGCCCACGTCGCGTTTCGGGTCCAGGGACCTGGGATGCTGCCGCGCGTCCCCTCCCCGTTCACCGCCGCCTCGCCCCCCGTCACGTTCTCGCTGACCGTGCCCGAGTGGGTCTGCGACTGGCACGCCCGGGGCTTCCAGGAGCAGGGCTATCTCGTCCAGCCCCCTCTCCCCCCGAAAGGATCCACCGCCGATGTCGACCCCCTCGCTCGTCGCTGACCTCCCCCCGGGCACCTACCCCAAGTGCTCGGTGGTCAACTGCCCCGAGACGAAGCACCTCAAGCGCGTCCGGATCCCTGGGGCGCGCGGCCACATCGAGCGGTTCTTTTGCCCCGACCACCTGCGGTCGTCCGTCGTCTCGATGCACCCGGACGCCGTGGTCTCGGAGGAGGAGTACGGCGAACCGGACGACCCGCGCGCGGGGCCCCTCACGAGCCGGGGCCTGCCGGACCCGCTGCTCCAGCAGCTGACCGAGCGCCTCGAGAGCGCCCGGCTCCTCGCGTCCGGCGAGGCCACCTACGACCTGGTCTCCACCGTCATCGAGCGCGTGGACCGCAAGGGCAAGCAGGTCCCGCGGATCACTCTCGTGCTTGAGGGCCGATGAGCGGCAAGCGGCGCACGATGCTGGAGCAGCTGCTGGAGGCGAGCACCCTCATCATCGGCCAGGTCGAGCTGGACCGCGAGCACCGCCGCCGTCACGCGGGCGCCGTGGACGCGGAGTTCCGGGTCCTCGAGCCCCCGCCCCCCTTCGCCATCACGATCGAGCTCCCCGTGCCGGCCCCCCTGCTGCCGGACTGGCTGTTCCCGGAACCCGAGCGCGTAACACCCTCTCCCCCCCCGTCGGAGAGGGAGTCGTGAGCGAACCTGCGTGGAAGAAAGTGGAACGGCGGATCGCGGAGTTCTTCGGCACCGAGCGCAACCCGCTGTCGGGGGGAAACTCCAAGCACTCTCGTTCCGACTCCCTCCACCTTACCCTGTTCATCGAGACGAAGCACGGCCGCGGGTGCCCGGTCACGTGGCCGGAGATCCGCAAGCTGTTCGCGTCGGTCGAAGCACTCGCCGCCGCGGAGCACAAGACGGCGCTCCTGGTCCTGCACTCGAAGCGCACGGCCAACGTGGCGCAGTATGACGCCTACCTGCGGCTGTTCCCCAATCGGGGCCCCTCCTCGATCGTCGTCTGTGTCCCCCTCGAGGCCGCTCGGGACTATCTCCACCAGGAGGCCGAGGCCGGCCGGGTCCTCCCGCCTCCGACGGTGACGCTCGACTCCTTCGCAAAAGAAGGGAAGAAGGGGTTGTCCTCGCGGGCCGCCGGGCCCGCTACGAGCCCGCCTGCGCGGGCGCCGGGGCCGAGCTCGCCGGAGCGGTCTCGGTCAGGTGGAACCACTGCGCGGCCGTGAAGATCAGCGTCACGAGCACCGTCGCGGCGGTCGCGGTCGGGTCGCTCGCCCACCAGGTCAGGAAGGCCAGCGTGAAGCCGATCGCCGCCGTGGCGATCGCCAGCTCCGCCGGCGTGAGCTCCGCCGTTCCGTTCTCCCCCACGTACGTGTTGAGGAACGTCACGAACGAAAGCGCCCACGTCAGGCCGGCACCGAGCTCGAGCAGCGTCGAGGCGGTGAACGCGCCGACCGCGCCGTACGCCGCCGACGCGAGGCTCACGGCGAGGAACGTCGTCCACTGCGGCCAGCCGCTGGGCAGGTGGGCGTTCGTCAGGTCGTGGACCAGGTAGGCGACGATCCCGGCGAGGCTGGTCGCGACGCCGACGTTCCCGAAGGCGGTCGGGAAGATCGCGTACACGTAGCTGAACAGCACGGACGCCGCGAGGGCGACCAGGAGCAGCACGTACGTCGCGAGGCTCGAGAGGACGATGCTGAGGGTCCCGTTGTTAGAACTTGCCATTGCACACGCACCTCCGACCGCGCCCGTGAGGGCTGGCTGAGCCGCGGGTTTTCGACCCGGTAAGCGAGCCGCTCAAGCCTATTTAGGCCCGACGACTATCCTGCCATAATGCCGCGCGGCGGCTACCTCCGCTACCGAGACAAGAACGTATGCCGTGTCTGTGGTGGTGAGCTGAGCGCTGGAAACTGGCTCCCCACGGATCAACGCCGTCACGCGCACATCTGCCGGGCCTGCCGCTATGCGGACAATCTCGCGTGGCGGCGACGCGTTCACTACGCCTCTAAGCAGCCGACCGACCCCGTGGCCCATCGTGAAGCGTGGCGCCGTTGGAAGGCGGCCCATCCCGAGTCGGTCCGCGCACAGCGGCGGGCGTATCGTCGGTCGCACCCCGAAAAGTGGCGGGAGGGTCGGAAACGGTGGAGGCTGCGATACCCCGGGAAGCAGCGGGCACACCAGCTACTGAGACGCACGCGGAGGCGAATCAACGGTGCCACCGAACCGATCGACCCGATGGAGGTCTGGCTCCGCGATAAGGGCCTGTGCGGAATCTGCGGGAACCCCGTCCCCTTCCCCGGCTGCCATGTGGACCATCGAATCCCCCTCTCGCGCGGAGGAACTCATACGATGGACAACGTTCAGGTGGCCCACCCCCTCTGCAACCTGCGCAAGGGTGCGCACTAAATCCGGCGCTCAGGCCAAAAGGGCCGCGAAATAATCGTAGACCGCGGTCACGGCGTCCACGATCGTGTCGATGACCGTGGTGATGAAGCTCTGGATGGAGTCGACCAGGCTCGTGTCGTCGGCGGCGGTCGCGGCGTCCAGGTTCGCCGAGGCGGTCGTGCCGAGCGCGCTCTGCTCCGCCGCGGCCTCCGTCGCGCCGTCGCTCGCCACCTGCTCGTTGAGCCCGCTCGCGTCGTCGGTGGAGATGCTCCCGCTCGAGGCCTCGGTCTGATTGATCGCGCTCTTGACCGCGGCGCGCGCCTCGGACCCGGAGCGGACGAGTCCCCCGCGGTAGCTCAGGTAGGCGCGGAAGGCGGCGACCGCACCGACCGCCACGGCGGCGGCGATCGCGATGTCGGTGAGCGTGGTCGCCCACGTGGACGTGGAGGCGTTCCCGGCGGTCAGGATGCACTGCTCCGCCTGGTTCATGATCGAGACGTAGCCCTGGAGGTTCGCCGTCTGGGTCGAGGTCAGCGCGGCCCCGCCGTTCGCCTCGACGTACGACTTGTACTGGGTCTGGTACGCGTCGAAGGCGGACTGCCACTGCGCGGCGCACGAGTTGAGCGCCGCCTGGTTCTGGTTCTGCGAGACGTTGTTGAGCACGGTGTAGACGCCGTAGCCGACGAGGATGACGCCTCCCGCGATCCCCCCGTAGAGGACGACCGGCTTCACCCAGGAGTAGTCGCGCGGAGCTCGGGGGGGCGGGAGCGTCAGGGCGGAGGGCGGTGCGGCCATCAGACCCCCGTGATGTAGACGGTGACGGTGCAGACGGTCGTGCCGACAAGTGCCCCGTTCGGCAGCAGGAAGTCCAGGTTGGCGACGATCGCGACCGGAACCGTGTCGCCCGGTCCGGGACAGCCCGCGTTCCCCTGATAGGGCGCCGCGACCTCGTAGGTGACGGTGAAGTTCCCGTTCGCGTCGGTCCCCGTCACGTCCAAGACTCCGAGCGCGGTCGACTCGAACCGCGCGTTCATGGCGGTGCAGGGCACGCCCGCTCCGGTCGCGTCCACGAGCCGTCCGGAGACGGTGAACTGCTTTTGCCCCTCGTAGAACGCGAGCGAGCTCCAGTCGCAGGTGGACAGATTCGTGAACGGGATCCCGACCGAGGCGACCGTCTCGTCCTGGGACCCGCCGTCATTCACGAGCACGTCCACGTTCGCCGGGACGGGCGCGCCGCAGAGCCCGCCGACGCACGACTCGCAGGCGCCGCACTGCGCGTCCTCCGTACACGTCTCGGTCCCCGGGACGCCGGGCGCGCAGCAGCCGGCGTTCACCGCGTCGATCGTGTAGCCCGCGGGGCAGCCGCCGGACGGCTCCACGAGGTCGCCCGCGGGGCAGCTCGACCCGGTCGGCCCCGAGCCGCCGCTCTTGAGCGCGTAGACGACGCCCGCGCCGATCGCCAGCGCCGCCGCCCCGGCGGCGACGGCCCAGCCGATCCCGGAGCCTCCCGCCATCGCCCCTCCAGCCGCTCCGGGGCTCTTGAGGCCTGCGGGGCTCAGAAGAACGGCCGCGTGGTCCCGGGCCGCCGCGGCGGGGGCGCGGGCGGAGGGGCCGTCGTGCCGACCGCGGGCCGCATGAAGACTTCCTCGCCCCGCTCGAGGAACTCGGTCGCGAGCTCGAGCTGCCGAGGTTCGGGCGGGCGCAGCGGCGGGCAGCGGATGACGATCTCCGACCCGCGGATTCGGCCGCAGACGGTCCACCCGAGCTTCTCGAGGTAGTTGTTGAACCGCGGCGAGATGAGCTGGGCGGCGTGGATCTGCTCCAGCAGCGGCGGCTCGAAGGTGGCGGTCAGCAGCGCGACCACCGTCGGATAGGTCACGGGCGCGAGCCGGGGCTGCGCCTCCTCCAGGGTCGACGGCAGCTGGCTGGTTCCCCGCGGGACGTAGGAGGTACCCGTAACCTGGCCGAACTGAGGTACCCGCAGCCGGGCGTTGTGGATCGCGTAGGCGGCGATGCGAAGCGCTGGGGCGAGCGCGGACCGGCCCTTCGCCGCGGCGGCGTAGTGGACACGCAGCGTGCCGACCGCCTCGCCCGGGATCACGACCACGATGCCTCGGTGCGTCTCGCCCCGCGGCCGGGGGGCCCGCCGCTCCTCCGGCACGGGCCGGATCGGCGGCGGAAAGGGCCGCCGACGCTGCTCGGCGAGGGACGGGGCCTCCTCCGCCGTGACGACGAGCGGAACGGGCGGGATGGGGAGCCCGGCGCGCAGGGCGCGTTCTTCGGGGGTCAGCTTGAGCTCCGAGGGGACGCTCGCGTAGGTGCGGCCCCCCGTGGGGACCGCGGTTTCGAGGCCGACCAGGATGTTGCCCCGCGGCCCGTAGCGCCAGTACACCGGCGTCGCGATCGAGAGACGCAGGCGATTCCACCCCGTCGGCACCGCCATCGGGCTCCGGAGCCACTCGAGCGCGTAAAGCCGCTTCCCATAGCCTTGATGCGTACGAAGGAGTGCGAGGGCGTCCTGCGTCTCGACGTGTGCCGACTGGACCCGCGGCCCGAGCTCTACCTGTGCTACGACGGCCTCACGGGGATCTCGAAGCGGTCGCTCCTCCGGGACATCCTGGACGAGCTCGAACGCCTCGGCCAGAAGACGGCGTTCCTCGCCGCGGTCCGCGGGCACAGCGCCCAGGTCCACGTCTACTTCCACGACTACGTCAGCTACGGGGTCGGCGGCGGCGACGCGACCTCCGAGTACTACTTCCGAACCCTGCTGCTGCTCCACGAGCCGCACGCCCAGACCCCGCAGGGGGCCGTCCCGGAGCACCTCGCGGTCCTCCGCTCGGAGGGCTGGGAGCGCCTGTCGCTCGAATAGGGGCGTTTCACGACCCCCCGTTGGCTGTAAATCCTACCAACGCCTTCGGGCGCGTAACGCCCCCCCGCAGGGGGTGAGGAAACCCGATGGCGACCGCAACCACCGCACGCACCGCGCCGACCGAAACCCGAACGGCCCCGTCCCCGGGCGAAACGGCCCTCGCCGCGCAGGGCACGACCGCCGTGCGGAACTGGGGGTTCCGCGACGACGTTGTCGCGCTCGCCAAGCACATCAACGGCAACCTGACCGAGGCCGAGATGCGCGTCTTCCTGTACGAGGCGTGGCGGCTCCAGCTGGACCCCGCGTCGGGGAAGCAGATCTACGCCGTCGTCTACAACAAGGACGACCCGAACAAGCGCAAGATGTCCATCCAGATCGCCATCGACGGTCTCCGCGTGATCGCGGCGCGCACCGGTCTCTACGACGGGAGCGCCCAGGTCGAGGATGGCCCCGAGGTCGACTCGGACGGCGTCAAGCACCCCGACTTCTGCGTCGCGACCGTATGGCGGAAGGGCGCGGAGCATCCCTTCGTCGCGAAGGTCCGCTGGAACGAGCGACGCAAGAAGGAGCGGTACGGCCCCCGGTCCGGCCAGCTCACCGAGTTCTGGGCCGATCAGCCGTACGGGCAGCTCGAGAAGTGTGCCGAGGCGGCCGCGCTCCGCAAGGCGTTCCCGATGGAGCTCCGCGGGGCGGGCGTCATGGAGGACGTGGACGACGACGACGCGGACGACGAACGCCGCGCCGAGACGCCCGTGACCGAAGCTCGGGTCGTGGAGACCCCGGCGGCACCGCCGCCGGCGCCCCCCGCGGCCCCGGCGGGCAACGACCCGAAGTGGATCGTGAGCTCCGTCCGCGACCTGATGGACGACCCGGCCGTCCGCGAGAACCTGGACGTGCGCCGCAAGGCGGACGACCTGCTCAACACCCGGCTTGACGCCCTGGGCCTCCACACCCTCTGGGACGCGAAGCCCGAGCACATCCCGGCGCTGACGGCCCTGCGCGACGACCTGCGGCTGCTCGTCAAGGCGTAGACCGATGGCCGAGGCAGAAGCCGCCCCGAAGGAGGAACCCGACACGCCGGCGGAGGAGGTGGTCTCTGCCTTCCCCGAGCTCTACGAGGCCGCGTGGCGGGTCGCCGGGCTCAAGCGCAAGCGCGAAGCGCTCGAGGCCGAGGAGGAGGCCGCGCGTAACCAGCTGCTGACCCTGTGGACGCACATGCCGGACTTGCACGGGATCCGGCTCGAGAACATGGACGCGGTTCGCCGCACCTGGTCGACCAAGTCCACGCCGATCGAGCCGGCGAAGCTGCGCGAGACCCTCGCCGACGCGCCGAACTACATCCGCGAGACGGTGAACATGACCCAGCTCCGCAAGGACTACCCGACCGTCTGGCAGCAGCTCGGGAAGGTTAAGACCACGCGGACGATCACCGTGCGGATCAGGGGCGAGGCCGATGCCAGCGGGTGAGTGCCGCTCCTGCGGCTGCACGGACGACGACGCCTGCTCGCCCGACGACTACTGGGTCCTGCCGGACCTCTGCTCGGAGTGCGCCTTCGGCGCGGAGGAGGATCCCCCCGCCCTCGTGCCTCCGCCGCCGCCGAGCGGGCGCTTCCCCCGCGTCCGGGCGAGGACGGTCGCATGAGCCGTCGCGGGGAGAGCCTGGTCGCCGTCCTTCTCGGCGCCCTCGGTCTCGCGGGGCCGCTCGCGCTCTGGGTGCGTCTCTACACCCCCGTCCCCTGCCCGGTGGACGGCAAGCCCGTGCGTCGCGGGGCGAGGCGCTGCCCGCACTGCTTCTCGGAGTTGAACTGGTCGTGATCGAGCATCGCCTCAAGTGCTGGCCCGGCCACTTCGAGCCCCTGCTGGTGGGCGCGAAGCGCTGGGAGATCCGCAAGAACGATCGAGGCTTCAACGTGGGGGACGTCCTGATACTGTCCGAGTTCCAGCGGGACGGGATCGACGAGAGCGGGCACACGACGGGCTTCTTCACGGGCCGTTCGGTGCGTCGGAAGGTGACGTGGGTCTGGGACGTGGGCGACCTGTTCCCGGGCTTCGTCGTCCTGGACATCGAACGCGAAGCGTAACACCCTCGCCCGGTGGGCATGGGCGACAACCCGAACTACGTGGAGCTCGAGCTCAAGATCCCGACGCGGGTCCAGTACTCGACCGTCACGCTCCGCCGCGGCGCGATGATCCCGGCGGAGCAGGCCGAGGACCCCGCCGCACGGCAGGCGGTCTGGGACCGCGTCGCCGACGAGCTGACCGAGATGGCGCTTCGAGAGGCCGAACGCATCGCCACCCGCGTCCTGCGCGACACGCGGAACGGGGGGCGGCCCTGATGGCGGCGGAGACGCCGAAGGTGCCGGTCCACGGCACGCTCGTGTGGGACACGGCGGGCGACCCCCAGCTGGTCGCGCTCCTGGCGGTCCGCTGCTCCCTCGCGTCGTGCCACCGGATGATCCGCGGCCCGTTCGTGACCTACGGCGACGAGCAGTTCCACGAACACTGCTGGGACGCGATCGCGCGCGA
>Ga0335075_10000780_pt1 | contig 54037 bp, 46 predicted proteins | sample Lox_Sample_24_FD_206723 | JGI IMG/M metagenome (GOLD analysis project Ga0335075, IMG submission 206723) | Soil microbial communities from Loxahatchee National Wildlife Refuge, Florida, United States - Lox_Sample_2.4 | ecosystem: Environmental > Terrestrial > Soil > Wetlands | place: USA... | reverse complement strand
TGAAGCCTTGGCCTTGGCCTTGGCCGTGTCCGTGTCCGTCGCCGTGGCCCTGGCCCGGGCCTTGGCCCGGGTCCGCTGGGCCGAGGGACAGGTGGCCGCCGATGGGAGCCAGGCGTTCGGACATGCCACGCAGCCCGGTGCCCTTGGCGGTGCCCTGGGACGGCGGTGGCTGGGGCTGGCTCGGGCCGTGGCCGTCGTCGGTCACCTGCAGGGATAGTTCCCCGGGCTGCTCGACCAGCCGGATCCGGCAACTTCTCGCGCCGGAGTGGCGGATCACGTTGGTCACCGCCTCGCGCAGGCACCAGGCCAGCACCGCCTCGGCGTCCGCGTCGAACGTGCCCGACCGCAGCGTCAGTGCGGCGTCGTCGTCGAGCCTGATGTTGGCCGCCTCAAGCGCACCCTGCGCGGTGATGGCCTCGACCGCCAGCGTGGGGCGGCGGTAGCCGCTGACCGCCTCCCTGATGTCGTGCAGCGTCTGCCGGCTGACCCGGCCGATGTCGCCGAGGTCGCCGAGGACCGTGTCGCGTTCGGCCGACGGTTCGAGCCGGGTCAGCCGCTTGGCGGCCAGTTCGGCCTTGAGCGTGATCGTCGAAAGCGACTGGCCGGTCAGGTCGTGCATGTCGCGGGCCAGCCGGAGCCGTTCGGTGTTGGCGGCCAGCTTGGCCACCGTCTCCCTGGCCTGGGCCAGCTCGTGCAAGAGCTGTATCTGCATCCGGAACCCGATCATGGCGACGCCGACGAACAGGACGGGGAGCATAACGACGAGCGTGTCTTCCCATCCGTCGTGCGTTAGCCAGCTGAAAAAGCAGTAGCAGGCCACGACGGCGAGGACCCCGCGGAAGGCCAGGCGGCGACCCCCTGGGAGGTTGGTAAGCACCATCCCGACCGCGGCGGACACGTAGATCCACAGCACGGTCCAATCGCTGCCGTACACCACGCAGGCCAGGGCGGCGAGCGCCGCGGCGGTGGCCAGGCCGGCCAGGGCCAGGCGCGGCCGCCCGCTCGAGTTCACCAATGTGGGCAAGTAAGCGGCGGCGAAGACCACGGTGATGGCTACCCCGCCCGCGATCCATGCCACGCCGTGGTGGTGGCCGAACAGTCCGGACACCGGCGCGGCGAGGTAGACCAGCCAGATACCCGAGAAGAACCAGCGCTGTGTGCTTCCCGTGCCCGGTGTCCGCATGCCGAGCCCCGCGGTCAGCAGCGCCGGCCGGGTCGGCTCGGGTTCCGTCGTGGGCCGGCCGTCTTCGCTCGTGGGCCGGCCGTCTTCGCTCGTGGGCCGGCCGTCTTCGCTCGTGGGCCGGCCGGGTCGGTTGGGTCGGCGGGAGGCCAGCCCCCTCATCGCCATCGGGCGTTCACCTCACATCCATGCTGCCAGTATGACGGGGCGTACCGGAATCCGGCACGCCCCGTGGTCCACCGTGTCGTCCGGCCAGGCCCCCGTGCACTGGCCGGACCGTCCTTGCGCCACTCCGTCCTTTCGCCGGTCAGACCGTCTCGGCTGACGAGCGGACCGCGAAGGTGGCTAGCGCGATGAAGATCGCCAGCCAGATCACGATGCCCACCACGTTGATCGCCTGGACGGTTCCTGTGCTGAGCACGTCGGTGCTGATCTTGACGACCATGTAGGTGGGCGTGAACTCGCCGAACTTCTTCAGGCCGCCGCTAAGCGGGAACCACAGTCCGCCGAAGATCACGAACAGGAAATAGATCACGAAGGCGACCGGCTGCACCGAGCTCGGGTCCAGCTTGTAGCCGATGGCGACCGCCAGCGCCGCGAAGATCAGGGTCCCGAGCCAGATCGTGGCCCCGATGACGACCCACTTCCAGGCGGCCATCTGGATGCCGCCGTAGAAGCGGCCGAGCAGCATGACGATCACGATGGACGGCACCGTGACCGCCATCGAGGCGATGATCTTGGCCACCACGTAGGAGTTCGCCGGCAGTGGTGTCAGCCTCAGCTGCCTGATCCAGCCGTCCTTGCGCTCCTGAGAGATGCGGATCGTGTTGTTGTTGAACGCCCCGCTGAACGCCCCGAACGAGGCCATGCCGACCATGTAGAAGGCCTTGTACGCGACGCCGTACGCGGTCGCGTCCTGCTTGGCGAAGATCAGGTACAGAATGATCGGGAGCGCGACTGTGAAGAGCAGGTAGCGCGGGTTCCGTCTGAACCGGCCGACCTCAGTCCGCGCCAGCAACAGCGTGCCGCCCATCTAGATCGCCTCTCCTTCTGTTGCGTCTGTTGCTTCTGTTGCTTCTGTTGCTTCTGTTGCGGTGCCGCCGGTTGCGTTGCCGTCGGTTCGGTCGTCTTCGGCCGTGATGGCCAGGAAGGCCTGCTCGAGGCCGAGGCCTGTGACCTCGATCTCGCGCGGCCGGTAGCCGGCGTCCAGGACGGCGTAGAGCGTGGCGTCGGAGTCGCTGGTCTGTATTTGCACGAAGTCGTGCCTGACGTCCAGGTTGACCAGCCCGGGCAGCCCGAGCAAGAACTGCTCGTCGACCCGGTCCAGATGGAAGCTGATCCGCCTGGCCCCGGCCCGCGCCTTGATCTCGGTCGGCGTACCGTCGGCCAGCAGCCGGCCCCGGTTGATGACCAGGATCCGGTCCGCGGCCTGGTCGGCCTCCTCCAGGTAGTGCGTCGCGAACAGCAGTGTGCGGCCCTCGGCGACTTCCTCCTTCATGCTCGTCCAGAACAGCCGGCGGGTTTCCACGTCCATGGCCGTCGTTGGCTCGTCGAGCACGATCAGCTCGGACTTGCCGCAGATGGCCAGCGCGAACCGCACCCGCTGGGTCTGACCGCCGGACAGCCGGTCCACCCGCTGGTCCGCGAAATCGGCGATGCCTGCTCGCTTGAGCGTGACGTCCACCGGTTCCGGCCGGGGGTTCACTCCCGTTACTAGCGTCACGAGCTCGCGCACCGTGACCTCGGGCATGAGGCCGCCGGACTGCAGCATGGCGCCCACCCGGCCGGACTTCACCGCGTGGTAAGGGTCCGAGCCGAACATCGTGATCCGCCCGCTGGTGGGCTTGCGCAGGGCGAGCAGCATGTCCAGGGAGGTGGACTTGCCCGCGCCGTTCGGCCCGAGCAGCGCGACGGTCTCGCCGGACCACAGGTCCAGGCTCAGCCCTTCGACTGCCTTGAGACTTCCGTAGTGCTTGGAGACGTTCTGGAACGAGACAACTGGAGTTCCGTGCCCGGTGCTCGTGGCGCGTTGATCCGTTCCGGCCGCGCTGTAATCAGTCCCGTACTGGGTCATTGTGTCCCCTGTCTGTGCCCGGTTTCCCATGACTGGGTTTGCCCCTATTTGCCGGTACCCCATATCCCACCACTGCGGGGCGCCGGCGGGTAGTGCCGTCCTTCAGCGGCCGGCCATGACATGCGTCATCCTCGTACCGGTGACATGCCGTGCCGCCCGCGGGTTGACCGGCGGGGCTAGCGGCCCGCGGCGTAACCTTGCATGCCGCGAGGGTTGGCGGCGGCGTACAGCATGCCGCCCCGGCGCGCGACCGCGCTGACCCGCCCGAGCGACCAGGCCGGACGGACGTTGACCAGGTGGCCGCGCCGCCGCAGCTCTTCGATCACGGCGGTGCCCACACGCGACTCGACGTCTAGCACGCGCGGCTGGGCCTGGCGCGGGTAGAACGACGACGGCATGTGCGCGGAGTGGAACGACGGGAAGTCGATCGCCTGTTGCAGGTTCATCCCGGCCAGCACGTGGTTGAGGAAGAACAGCAGCGACCACTGATCCTGCTGGTCGCCGCCGGGCGTGCCGAACGCCATGTAAGGCTCGCGGTCACGAAGCGCAAGGCTCGGGGTGAGCGTGGTGCGGGGCCGCTTTCCCGGCGCGAGCGTGGCGGGCAAGCCCGGTGTGAGGGTGAACATCTGCGCCCGCGTGCCGAGGCAGAATCCGAGCCCGGGAATGACCGGCGAAGACTGCAGCCAGCCGCCGCTCGGCGTAGCCGACACCATGTTGCCGAACCGGTCGGCGACGTCGAGGTGGCAGGTGTCTCCGGCCCGGTAACTCGACGCCGCGGGACCTGTTCCCTGGCCGCCGGTGCGCATGGTCGGCCCGCCGGTGCGCATGGTCGGCCCGCCGGTGCGCATGGTCGGCTCGCCGGTGCCTGGGTCGAGCAGCGGCGCGGGTGGCTCGAGGTCCAGGCTCGGTGCCACGCTCGCGTCGTCGGTGGCGTCGTCGCTGGTGCTGGCGATGAAGTCGGGCAGGCGTGGCTGCCTGCCGTCGGGTGCCCCGGGGCGCAGTTCGGCCGAAGCCTCGGCTGTGACCAGACGGCGTCGTGTGTCGGCGTAGTCCGCGGACAGCAGCGTCGTGATCGGCACGTCGGTGAAGTCGGGGTCGCCGTACCAGGCCTCGCGGTCGGCGAAGGCCAGCTTGGCGCATTCGGTCACGGTGTGGATGTAATCCGCGCTGCCCGGGCCCATGGAGTCGATGGAGCCCATGGCCTTCAGGTCGAATCCCTCGAGCAGGGCGAGTTGCTGCAGGAACACCGGTCCCTGGCCCCACGCCCTGGTCTTGCACACGGTCAGGCCCGAGAAATCAAGGGTCAGCGGTTCCTCGAGCCGCGGCCGCCACGCCGACATGTCCGAGTAGGACAGCAGCCCGCGGTGCGGCCGCCCGGTCACGTCCATCACCTCGGCCGAGGCGACGTAGGCCGCAATCGTCTCCGCCACGAAGCCCTCGTAGTAGGCCCGCCTGGCCGCCTCGATCTGCTCGTCGCGGTCGTCGCTCGCCGCCTCCGCCTCATGCAGGATTCGCTGATAGGTGGCGGCCAGGTCCGGGTTGGCGAACAGGGAGCCAGGCGCGGGCACCGCCCCGCCCGGCAGGTAGACCTCGGCCGAGCTCGGCCAGTAGTCGCGGAACAGTTCGGCCACGCTGGCGATCCCCCAGCTGATCGTGGGCAGCATTGGGTAGCCGCGGGCCGCGTAGCCGATCGCATAGTCGATCACGTCCCGCAGCCTGAACGTCCCGTACTCGCGCAACAGCATCATCCAGGCCCCGAACGCCCCCGGCACACACGCCGCGAGCAGCCCGCTGCCCGGCACCAGATCGAGACCGAGATCGGCGAACGCCTCAGGGGTGGCGGCGGCGGGTGCGGTCCCCTGCCCGCAGAGCACGAAGGTCTCCTCGCGGCCGGCGTGGTACGCGATGACCGGCACCTCGCCGCCCAGGCCGTTCAGGTGCGGTTCTGTGACCTGGAGTACGAGCCCGGCGGCCACGGCCGCGTCGAATGCGTTCCCGCCCTGCTCGAGCACTGCCATGCCCGCCGCCGAGGCGAGCCAGTGCGTGGAGGCCACCATGCCGAACGTGCCGGCCAGCTCCGGCCGGGTGGTGAATTCGGGAATGTCGCCCATGGCTCGATCCTCTCATCGCAACGGCAAGCGGGACCGCGTGTCGGCTGGCGGGACGCGGGCATTGCTTCATGTAGCGTCGGCGCATGGACCTTTCCCCGCGGCTGCGCGCGGTCTGCGACCTCGACGTCGCCATCATGCGCGAGAACAGCGGACGGCACGAGTACGACGGCAAGCCGCAGGACCTGTCGCCTGACGGCATCAGGGCCGGGTTGGCCCGGCTGGCGGCGGCGCGGGCTGACGCAGAGCGCACGCCCGACCCGCATGACGAGGCTCAGCTGACGGCGGCCGAGGACTTGCACCGCGTTACCTTCGCCCAGCTCGAACTGCACCGCCGAAACCCTTTCCTGCACCTGGCCGAGCTCGATCTGGCCTGCTACGACAGGGACTATGCCCCGGCGGAGGAAAGGGCCGCCGCCCGGGCCGCGCACCTGGCCGCGTGGCCCAGGGTGGTCGACGCGGCAATCGAGTCCCTGGACCAGGTTAGCGCCCCGGTCGCGGACGCAGTGCTCGGCAGTGTCCGGGGGCTGGCCGCAGGGCTCCCGTCCGATGGCAGCGTGACCGAGGCGGTCCGCGAGGCCGCGCTGGCCGCTCACGCCCGCCTGGTTGCCCATATGGAACAAGCCGTGGAGGAAGGCGACCCGGATCCGGCGCTCGGCGGCGACGCGCTCGCCGCGCTGATGGGCACCGCCGAGGCCATGACTGTCGATCTCGACCAGCTGGCCAGGAAGGCCAACGCGGAGCGGGACCGGCTGCACGCCCTGCTGGCCGAGGGGTGTGCGCAAGTGGCCCCGGGCAGGCCACCCCTCGAGGTGGCCAGGGAGCTTGTCCGCGACCATCCGGACGCAGCGGGGGTGATCGATGCTGCCCAGCTGTGGACGGACCGGGTCATCGAGTTCACCCGTGAACGCGACCTTGTCCCTTACCACGACGGCATCTGCCTGGTAGGCCCGGCGCCCGAATCCCGGCGGCTGGCAATGGCGATGATGTGCGCCGCTGCGCCGGGCGAGCCTGACGCGCCCTCGTGGTTCCAGATCACCCCGCCCGAGGAATCCTGGCCAGATCAGGAGAAACAGGAGTGGCTGGCGGTCTTCAGTCACACCACGCTGCCCGGCATCGCCGCGCACGAGGTCGCACCCGGGCACTTCTCCCACAGCCGCGCGCTGCGGCGGCTGACGTCCCCGGTTCGCAGGACCGTGCAGTCCAGCGCGTTCGTCGAGGGCTGGGCGCACTACGCCGAGGAACTGTCGGCGGAGGAAGGCCTGGGCGGTGGCGACCCCCGGATCGGGATCGGAATCTGGCTGGAGGCGCTGGTCCGGGTGACCAGGCTGGCCTGCGCGATCGGCGTACACACCGCGGGCATGACGGTCGGAGAGGCCGCGCGGAGGTTCGCGGCAGACACGCACCTGTCGGGCCCGGCCGCGTTGTCCGAGGCCAGGCGGGCCACTTTCGACCCGACCTACGGCCGTTACACATGGGGCAAGCTGGAGATCCTCAAACTGCGCGAACAGGCGAGGAAGGACTGGGGCCCGGCCTTTACGCTGCAACGCTTCCACCGGGCGCTGCTTGATCTCGGCTCGCCGTCCCTAGGCCTCCTCGGCAGCGCCGTGCCACGGCACTAGGGGTAGCCTGAGCGACATGCGCAGACTGACGTCGTTGCCTGGCATCGCGGGCGTGGTGCTGCTCGGGGCAATCGGGCTGGCCGGGTGTGCGACGGCCAACGCCGCGTCGTCGGTCGCCATCGCCAGCGCGTACGTGCCGGTGCCGCAGTCGGGCACCCCGGGGACGACGGTCGCCTACCTGGATATCCGCAACAACGGCCACGCGGACCGGCTGCTGGCGGCACACACCAGCGTGGGCGGGACGGTACAGTTCCGGGCCCCGGCCGGGCTCCACGCGGGCGCCCGGGTCATGCGCTCCGTAGCGTATATACCGATCCCCGCGGACTCGATGGTCCAGCTGAATCCGGACCACGATTACCTGGTGATCACCGGCGCGGGCCCGATGCACGACGGCAAGGACATCATGCTGCGGCTCACGTTCGCCAACGCGGGCACGATCACCGTCATCGCCGTGGTGACCAACCCGCAGAATGGCGGCAGCAGCTACTTCCTCAACTGAGCCACGGCGGCCAGGGTGGGTCCCTTCAGCGGGGTCCTGTCGGTGTTAAACTCGGGCCGCCATTCCGGCGGGCTGACCAGGCCGGGCTCGACCAGGTCAAAGCCGTCGAGCAGGTCCATGATCTGCGCGCGCGTCCGCAGCGTGAACGGCATCCGGGCGCCCGCGTAGGTCTCGGTGGTCCCGGCCAGCATGTCCGGGTCGGCGCCGTCAGAGGTGCCGACCGAGACGACCAGGTAGCTGCCCGGCGCCATCCGCTCCCGGAGCTTCGCCACGATCGCCGGGGCGTCCTCCTCGTGGCTGACGAAGTGCAGCACGCTAAGCAGCAGCACCGCGACCGGCTGGGCGAAATCAATGCACTCGGGGACCGCCTCGTGGCCGAGCACCGCATCCGGGTCGCGGATGTCCGCGCGGATGGTGGTCACGCCGTCCCTGGTCGCGAGCAGGGCATCGTTGTGCGCCACCACGATCGGGTCGTGGTCGACGTACACGACCCGGGCGCCGGGGATCGTGTCGCGGGCGACCTCGTGCACGCTGGGCGAGGTGGGCAGGCCGCTGCCTAGGTCAAGGTACTGCGCGATGCCGTGGCGGGCGAGGAAGCCGACCGCGCGGACGAGGAATGCGCGGTTGGCCAGCGCCATCCGGCGGGGGTCGAGCCGGGATTCCATCAGCTTCTCCGCAGCGGCCCGGTCGACGGCAAAGTTGTCCTTGCCGTACAGCAAGTAGTCGTAGATCCTGGCGATGCTGGGCCGGGTGACGTCGACGCCGTCCGGAACACGCGGTTCATATTTCCTGGTCATGCCGGTTGTCGACATCGGCCTGCCCCTTCGCCGCAAGCGATTGCAGACAAGGCTACAACACCGCCAGCGGCAGTGTCCCTAGACCTGTCATCTGGTTTTACCGACCGGTGTCGGGCTAACCGAGGACCTCGGCGGTGGCTGATTCGCGCCGGGTCAGCGGCATCCTCGCCCGGGTGTCGTCGTCGTGTGGCGTGTACACCACGACGCGCGCCTCGGACAGCTCCGGCAGGTGGAGTTCGCTGACCGCGAGCCGGAGCGTCCCAGCCCGCGGATGCAGGTAGGTCAGCATGCGCCGCTCGACCTCGGCCACCTCGTGCTTGTCCCAGAGCTCGGCGAACTCGCTGCTTATGCTGCACAGGCGGCGGATGTCCTCTTCCCAGTCCGGGTCGCCGACGTGCCGGCCGTACGCGGAACGGAGCCGGGCCACCATGTAGCGGACATGCTGGTCGTACTCGACGAACTTGCTCCGCGCGCTGGGCTCGGTGACGCAGCACCACAGGGTGTTGAAGTGGACGCAAGGCAACGAGTGCCACTCCCTGAACAGCTCGATCGAGGCGCTGTTCGACAGCAGGACGTCGAACCTGCTGTTGATCAGGCTGGCCGGCAGGGGTTCGAGCGACCTTACGATCTCAGCGATCGCATCCGGTATCACCGTGCGCGCGCACTCCGTGCGCAGCGGGGTGGCCTCGGCCAGCCGATACAGGTGTTCGCGCTCAGCGCGGTCTAGGCGCAGCGTGTGCGCCACCGCGTCGAGCACCTGCATGCTGGCGTTGATCTGGCGACCCTGCTCCAGCCACGTGTACCAGGTGACACCTACCCCGGCCAGCAGCGCGACCTCTTCCCTGCGCAGCCCCGGCGTGCGTCGTCGTGAGCCAGACGGCATACCGAAGTCCCCAGGACTCAGCCGGCCCCGCCGGGCCTTAAGGAACTTGCCTAGCTCCGCCCGTCGCCGCTCGCCCGCGCGCGGCGAGGCCTCATTCCGTGCTTTCCTTGCATCTCCTGCTTCGTAGGTGACCAACGGTTCTTCCAATCGGCAGTCTGCCCCCAGTCAAACTTAGCGGTGCCCACTGACATTCCTGGGGCGGGCCGGGTCGACGGCGGCGTCCAGCTTGTCGACACCGCGGCCTGCGGCAGCGGGACCAGCGTGCGGGCAAACGGGCGGGGCGCCTCCGGACTTCTACGCAGAGCTGGTCATCGGGACATAAATCACCGTTCAGCGCACGGCCTCTGTTTGGCTGGTGTAGACAAGTACTTATTCTTCCGGGTTTTGCACGGAAGCACGGGGCTCATACAACGTACAGGGGTACTTGATGATGCGGGGAATCCATCGTCTTGTCATCTATGCGGCCGTGACCGGCCTGCTCGCGGCCGGGGCGGTCAGCGCGAGCCTGGAAGCCGCCCACGCCGACAACTTTGCCGCTGCCTGCGGCGGGAACTCGGGTAACGGCTTTGTTTGCACCATGGCCGCGACGATTGTCTCGCCGAGCTCGATAACTCTTAGCGGGGATTCCGGTCGCGCCACCGGCGAGGAAGCCAATGTGAACTGGACAGTAACCTGTGTCGACAGCACCGGCTCCCAGTCACAGCAAGGCGCTACCTATAGGGCCTCGATACCCTTCAGCATGCCGCTGATGCCGCTGCCCGCCACCGCTGACGGCCAGTGCTCAGTGAGCCTGGTCATAAACCTGCCGACTCCCAACCTCGACCCGCCGGTCGACTACGAGGCCACGCTGACCTACACACCCGCGGGTTCTTCCTCCGGAACGACCAGTTCTGCTCCTGCGGTGCATCCGATCCTGGGTCTCGGCGGTAAGTGCGCGGACGACAAGGGCAACAGCTCAGCTAACGGGGCCAAGATCCAGATCTGGAGCTGCAGCGGCTCCGATCGGGCCGAGAACTGGAAGTTCAGCGGCGGCGAATTCATCCACAACGGCAAATGCCTGACCGACAAAGCGCCGGGCGGCAGCGGCAGCCCGGTCACCTTGTACTCATGCAACGGCGGCTCGAACCAGAAGTGGACCACGCTGGCCAGCGGCGAGCTGAAGCTGCGGGCTCATGACGGGAAGCTCTGTCTGGATGACCCGCACTCCTCGACTACGAACGGTACTCAGCTGATCGTCTACACCTGCACGGGCGGCACCAACCAGAGGTGGTCGCTTCCCTAGCGAACAGAGTCACGCGCACCCGGGCAGACGGGCACCCCGGCGATCGGCACAGCGGTACTACGGTGTGTGGCTAGCGGGCTTCGGCCTCGCGGACGCGCTGCACCATCATCTCCAGCAGGGCCCAGGCCGTCTCGGGGTGTTCGAGGGCGAAGGGCCGGAAGACCCACGCGGTGAACAGGAGACAGCGCAACTCGGTCTCGGCCGTGATCGTCGCTGAACGGTAAGAATGGTCGATCAGTGCCATCTCACCGAAAAAATCACCGGGGCCGAGCGTGCGAGCGGGCCGTCCGTGCACGCTCACCACCGCCTGCCCTTCCATGATGACACCGAAGGTGGCGCCCGCCTCGTCCTCCTCGGTGAGCACCGCGCCGGCGCGAAATGTCCGCTCGTGCGCGTTATTCGCGAGCCTGGCCAAATCCTTTTTAGAAAGCATCGAGAATAGCGGGACCTTAGCGAGTACCTCTTGGGGCGTCGTCATGGGCATGATGGTACGCGTACGGGAATGCTTGTAGCCAGGGCAGGCATTCCTGGCGGGTCAGGCAGAAACATGCGACTCGGGCATGGCCATGTCCGCGGCACGGCTCAAGAGCGGCTGGCAGTGCAGCTGCCGCCCGATGTCGCGGGCTTCGCCGACGGCCAGCGCGGAGGCTTCGGCCTCGCCCTGCCGGGTGAGGTGCTCGGCGTAATCAAGCAGGCCATGGGCCAGGTGATAGGGGGTGCTCAGCTCACGCAGGCCATCGATCGCGGCGGCGAAGGCCGCGGCGGCGGCCTGGTCGCCGTCGCTGGAGGCGAGCCGGGCTCGGGCCAGGTCACGCTCTACTCTCAACATCGGCGCCAGGGTCCCCGGTGGGCGTGCGTCGAGGAGAGCGAACAGCTCCCCAGCTGCCGCGCAGTCGTTCAGCTCGTGAGCGGCCCGCGCGGCCAGCGGCCAGGCCCAGCGGAGGTTCTCGTGGCTTATTCCGAGCGCGTCGGCGTAAGCGAGCGCATCACGGGCATGGCGGAGGGCGTCTTCCGGCCGGTGACGCGCGTCGGCGGTGAACGCCTCGGCCAGGCTGATCTGGGCCCGGGACTGCGCGTCCTCGTAGCCACGCAGGTCATGAAGGCCCGCCAGGATGGCTTCGGCGGTGCCGACGTCGCCCCGCAGCGCCGCCTGCGACCCCCGGTAGCAGACAAGGTATTCCATGTCCGCCAGCCCGTCTGATTCCGCCGACTGGATGAGCTCAGCCTCGGCAGCTTCCCAGTCGCCGCGCATCATCAGGGCCTGGACCAGGTTCAAGACCGCGGTGGCCAGATAGCTGCGGGCCCCAGCCCGGCGCAGGTGGCCGATGGCCTTGCGCGCGGCCTCTTCCGCGGCTAGCGGGTCGGTGGCGCTCAGCACGTCCGACAGGTCGATCAGCGCCCGGCCCAGCCGGATGTTGTCACCGGTCTGGGTGGCCAGCCGGGCGCCTTCGCGGAAGTATGCGACCGACTCGGGGCGCCGATCCGCAGCGATCAGGTAGACGCCGCGGGTAACGAACAAGTTGCCAAGCTGGTCGATGTCCACGCCGAGGGCCTGGGCGAGCACCAGTGCCTCAGTCGACAGCCGGTCGGCTTCCGGGAGCGCGCCGGCGTAGATACAGAGGCTCGCGAGGTCTTCCAGTGCGCGCACCGTGTCGGTGTCCGGAGCCTCTCGCAACACCTGCGCGGCGGCGGCGAGCTGTTCCCTCGCCTCGGCGAGACGTCCCCACTCCACCAGGGCGCGCCCGGCGGCGGCTTGGGCCCGGGCGGCCGCGCGGACCCGGCCGTGGCGAAGATGATGTTCGCGGGCCCGGCCGGCATGCTGGACGGCGGTGGCGTAGTCGGCCTCGGCGGTGGCCGCCTTGGCGGCGCTCTCCCATAGCTGGCCGGCGTCAGGCCGACCGCCTTCCGCACCGGGGTGGGTGCCTTCCGCACCGGGCTGGCTCAGCTCGGCGGCCGTGGCGTAGCGGGCGGCGGCCCGGCCGGACGCACCGGTCCGCGAGGCACGCTCGGCCGCTCTGATCAGCGCGCCGACGGCCTGGTCGCGGATCTGGGGGCCATCGGCGTCGTCCGGCACGGCGTTCAGGGCATCGAGATAATGCTGCGCGATCACGTCGGCCACTTCCTCGCCTTCCCCGGCGAAGGCCGTGCGCAGGTGCGCGGCCACGGACAGGTGGCGGGTCTTGCGGTCACGCCGGGACAGCGTGTCGTAGGCGACTTGGCGCAGCATCTGCTGGGCGAACCGGTAGCTCCCCCGCTCAGGGGACAGCGGATCGGCCGACACGGTCAGCACCTCACGGCGGACCAGTTCGGCCAGCGCCGCCCGCACGGCCGCTTCGTCCCGCCTGGAGACGGCGACAAGCGCCTCGGCCGGGAAACCGCTGCCCAGGACCGCGGCGTCGGTCACCAGCTGCCTTACCCCAGGGTCCAGAACATCGAGCCGGGCGGCCAGCAGCGCGTGCAGGCTGTCAGGGACGGTCAGCTCGCCGATGTCCCCGGTCAGCTGGTACACGCCCTCGACCGGCTGCACGATGTCGCGGTCGATGAGGGCGCGCACGGTCTCCACCGCGAACAGCGGGATGCCCTGTGCCTGGTCGGTGATCTTCGCCCGCGCTGCCGGGGGCATCCCCGGCACCAGCGCGTCGACCAGGCGGTCCATCGACAGCGGGTCGAGCGGATCCAGGGTCAGCGTGCTCCGGTTGCGCCCGGTCCCGAACCCTGGCCGCGCGTGGCCCAGCTCCGGCCGGGCGAACACGAGCACATAGACCGGCAGGTTCTTGGCCCAGTCGACGAGATGATCCAAGAATTCAAGCAAGACGCCGTCGGCGTACTGGGCGTCTTCCACCAGCAGGATGACGGGAGACTCGGCCGCCAGCCGCTCGAAGAACATCCGCCACCCTGCGAACAGCTCATCTCTCGATAGCGTGGCTCCGCTGTCACCTGCGGCGGCTACGCCCAGGAGCCGGCCGAGCCGCGGCCCGATATAGGCCCGTTCGGCGGCATCCGGGACGAACCTGTCCATCCCGGCGGCCAGCTTCCCGGCCGCGATCTCCGCCGGGTCTTCCTCGGCGATGCCAAGCCGCTGGCGGACGATTTCGGCCAGCGCCCAGAAGGTCACGCCCTCGCCGTAGGACAGGCACCGGCCCCGGTGCCACCACACGCTCTCCGCCAGCCCGTCGGCGTACTTCTCGAACTCCCAGCCCAGCCTGGATTTGCCCACCCCGGCCGGGCCGGACACCAGCACCAGCCGCGGCACGTTGCGTTCGGCCGCGGCGTGGAACAGGTCCTTGATTGTGCGCAGTTCCGCGTCGCGGCCGGTCAGCGGCGCCTCGAGGCCATCGACCCGCTGCGCGCCGCCCACGGCCGAAAGGACCCGGGTGGCCCGCCACAACTCCTGCGCCCCGGCCTTGCCCTTCAGCCGGTGCTCCCCGGCTGCGACGAATCCGATCGCGTCGCCGACCAGCCGGCAGGTCGCCGCGTCGACCAGAACGGACCCAGGTTCCGCGGCCGACTGCACCCGGGCCGCGGTGTTCACCGCATCTCCGGCCACCATTCCTTGGTTAACGGCCGACAGCGTCACCGCCACCTCGCCGGTCACCACTCCCGCGCGCGCCGCCAGCCCCGGCACTCCGGTCTCGGTGCCCAGCAAGCCGACTGCGGCCACCAAGTCGAGCCCGGCCCGGACCGCCCGCTCCGCGTCCTCCTCGGAGGCGGTGGGCGTACCCCACACCGCCATGACGGCGTCGCCGATGAACTTCTCGACCACTCCCCCGTACCGGCCGATGATCGTCTGAGCCAGCTCGAAATACCGGGAAAGCAGTTCCCTGACGACTTCGGGGTCACGAGCCTCCGACATCGGCGTGAACCCAACCACGTCGCAGAACAGCACGGAGCACACCCGCCGCTCCGCCACCGGCCCGCCGGCCACCGCGGCAGGCTCCCCGGCGGGCTGCGCCGGACCGGCCGGAAGCGACGCGGGCACGGCAGACAAGGCAAAGCCGCACGCCCGGCAGAATCGCTTGCCCGGGGTGAGCGGCTCACCGCACGACGGGCATCCTCCCACCCGGGCGCCGCAGTCCCCGCAGAACCGATCGCCATCTTCGAGGACCGCACCACATTGTCCGCACCGCACCCAAATCTCCTACGCCCGGCTCGTCAGCGCTGTCAACCGCGGTCTATCCTGCGTCGCCATCGATGCTAAGCGGTCCTCGTTCCTGCCGTCCGCGCGCCACGGGCGGGTAGTAGCCTGGCGTCGCCGCCGTGCGCGGCGCCTACCGAGGAGGAGCGATGGATACCCTGCTGCCCGGCATGGCGCTCGAGCGGATGCCAACGAGTCGGCTGACGGTGGCGGTCCTGTCGGTCACCGACCGCACCGGGCCTGCGGTGCTGTTTGTGCACGGCAACGTTTCGTCCTCGCTGTTCTGGCAGCCCACCATGCTGGGGCTGCCTCAGCCGTACCGGCCGCTGGCAATCGACCTGCGCGGGTTCGGAGACACCGACGACGAACCAGTTGACGCGAGGCGAGGACTGCGGGATTACGCCGATGACTTGGCTGCTGCCGTCGAGGCGCTTGCACTAGATCCCGTGCATCTGGTCGGCTGGAGCATGGGCGGCGGCGTGATCCTGCAGTACCTGGTAGACCGGCCAGGCACGCACCGGGTCGCGTCGCTCACGCTGGTCGATCCCGTCTCCCCGTTCGGGTTCGGCGGGACCAGGGGCGTGGACGGCATCCTGTGCGACCCGCACGGCGCCGGCTCCGGCGGCGGCTCGGCCAACCCGGAGTTCGTGGAGCGTCTGGCCGGGAAAGACCGGGGCGATGCCAGCGTGCTGTCACCGCGGCAGGTACTGCTTGCGCACTACGTAAAGCCGCCACACGTGCCGGAGCACCTTGACATCTTGGTGGAGTCCATGCTGTCCACCCGAATCGGCTTGGACCACTATCCCGGCGACTCGCGCCAGGTGGATGCGTGGCCCGGCTTCGCACCCGGCGACCGCGGCGTGCTGAACACGATGGCTCCCACCCACTTCCGGATCGCCGACCTGTCCGGAGTGCAGCCCAAGCCGCCGGTGCTTTGGCTGCGCGGCGCGGACGACGTCATCGTCTCGGACACCTCGCTGTACGACCTGGCCTACCTGGGCTCGCTCGGCGCCGTCCCCGGCTGGCCGGGCGAACAGGCCTGGCCGCCGCAGCCCATGGTGGCGCAGACCCGCGGGGTGCTTGACGGCTACGCGGCGGCCGGCGGGCGCTACCGCGAGGTGGTAATCGACGACGCCGGCCACAGCCCGCACCTGGACCAGCCGGAGAAGTTCCTGGCCGAGCTCACCAGCCACCTGGCGGCGGCCTGAAGCAGCCGTTACCGGGGCCTCGGGCCGCGCCGGGCGAGCCGTGCCCACCGGGCCAGTGCGATGGCCCAGCACATGGCGATCACCTTCGGTGCGCCAGCCAGGTAGCTGCCGATGGCACGGCGCTGCATTCCGGGGGGCGTTTCGGTCAGGAAGCTCCTGGCTTCGGCCAGCCACCGCCGGCCGACAGCCGGCGGCATCAGCCAGGCAGCGATCCGCATGGCCCGCCACCCAGCCCTGGCCACCACGCCGGCGCCTGCCACGGGCACAGCACCGCGACCCGCAGCCCGCCACGGCACAATGCTGGGCAGACCACGGGAGCGGAGAGGGTGAAATCCTCCCTCAATCGGGTCGATGAGTACGGCTTTGATGACCTGAACGACGCCGACGACAGCGAGGAGCGCGCCGAGGATGGCGAGGACTCTGCTGCCGTCGTTGAAGCGAGGCGAGAGTGCGGCTAGGAGGCCGGAGTTGACTGAGCTCGCGCCGAACAGGACGGCGAGTTTGCTGACGGCGGCGCGCGGGGCCTTACGGGTTGTGCCAGTGCGGAAACCATGAAGTCGCCCCAGTGGGTTACCGAGGACGGCGTTGATGACGATTACGCCGCCGGCTGCGGTGTTGGCGGCGCCTATGACGACCGCGGCAACGTCGCCGTTTATGAAGCCCAGGACGCCCCAGACGAAGATGAGCGTGGCGCCGGCCAGGACGCTGGATTTGCTGATGGCGGCGCGCGGGGCCCTGCGAGTTGTGCCTGTGCTGTCGTTCATGCCTGGCCGCCCTCCGCGGCCAGGCGGCGGAGGGCGCTGCCGCTGGGGCGGCGTGCGCCAGCGATGGCAGCCCGGGCCTGGACGGCTCCGGCTGCGGTCAGCCGGTAGTAACGCCTGGCCGGGCGCTTCTCCGTCCGCGGGTCGATGTCCTCCCACCGGCTGGTTACCCACCTCTCGTTCTCGAGCCGCAGCAAGATCGGGTACGCGGTTCCCGGCAGCAGCCCCGTCTCCGCCGACAACTCAAACCCGTACAGCTCCCGTCCCGGATCTTTGAGCAGGGCCTGCACGATCAGCTGAGTCTGGACCGTCATCCGCAAGGCCATGAATGAACTCTATATAGCCGCGGGTCCTCCGTCCACTATGAACTCAACATAGGTCCCCTTACCACGATCGTGTTGCTCGTGCGCGCCGTGCGCGTGGAGTACCGGCTGGTCGCGGTCACGCCACGACAAGGCGACCGCCCGTCGTCCTGAAAAGATCTTGAACAAATTTTCGGCTTACTGCCGATTAGATCGACATAGCATGGTAAACTGTTCGCACGGGGTGTTTCCAAGGTTTTTCCCGAACGGAGCGTGGTGTATGCCCTCAGACCCGTTCCCCGATCCCGGGCCAGACGACCAGGAGCCGGATGGCTCCGGGCTGGTGCCTGCGGCCGGGGGGAATGGGCCGGAGGACGACCTTGACGAGTTCCCGGCGGAGTTCCCGCCCGAGTTCGCTGAGCAGGGCCTGTACGTGTGCCTGCCTGCGGAGCAGGTGACGCTGGCCGGGTTCGCCCAGGGCGGCGAGTCGGACACCATGGTGCCGGGCGCGCTGCTGGCCGCGGTGGCCCAGGTGGTCACCGGCGAGGGCGGGTCGGGCCTGGCGGGGTTGTCCGATGATCAGCTGGTGGGGATCGTTTCGGCGGCGCGGCGGATGGAGTCGTGGTCGGCGTGGATGGGGATGGCCGCGGTCGCGGAGTTCGCGGCCCGCCGCCCGGCCCTGTCCGGGCCCCATACCGGCACCGCGGCGCAGCAGGCGGCCGAGTTCGCCGCTGATGAGCTGGCCGATGAGCTGCACCTGACCGCGGCGTCGGCGGCCGCGCAGATCGACTATTCCTGCCACGTGGCGGCCCGGCTGCCGCAGACGTTCGCCGCGCTGGGCGCCGGGCGGATCCACCCGGTCCACGTGAAGATCATCCAGGACGAGACCCAGTTCCTCAACGACGAGGACGCCGCGAAGGCGGACCGGCTGCTGGCTGTGGCGGCGGTGGGTAAGACGTTCGGGGAGTTGCGGTATGCGGCGCACCGGCTGGTGTTGAAGTTGGATCCGGAGGCCGCGCAGCGCCGTAAGGAGGCGGCCAGGCGGGATGCGCATGTGCGCCGGTTCCGGGAGGACTCGGGGAATGCGGGGATGGTGGCGCGGGAGCTGCCTCCGGATGAGGTGCTGGCGTCTTGGCAGCACGTTGAGCAGCGGGCGCTGGACCTGCGTGCCACCGGTGTGCCGGGCACGTTGCAGGAGCTGCGCGTCCGCGCCTATTTGGATTTGTTGCAGGAGCGGGACAGCCGCCCCGTCCCGGCCGGAACCGGGGCAGTCGGAACCGGGGCGGCCGAGGACTCCGGCCCGCAGGGACAACCCGCAGCTGACGGCGCGGCGCCCGAGCCACCGGAAACCGGCACTGGCCCCGGCGATCCCGGCACCGGTTCCAGCGGCCCCGGCACCGACGCCCGCGATCTTGGTGACCGCGGGGTGGGTGAAGCACTCGGCGGCGGCGGCACGAGCGGCCCCGGCGGTCCCGGCAGCGGCCCCGGCGGCGGCCCCGGCGGCCCTGGGGGTGGTAGCGGCCCAGGCGGTCCAGGCGTGAACGGTGGCCCAGGCGGGCTAGCCGGGCCGGGGCTTGGCGGGGATCGTGGTCCGAGCCTGGCGGCGCTGGTGAACATTACCGTGCCGCTGGCCACCATGACCGGCCAGGCCGAGACCCCCGGCGAGGCGGTCGGGTTCGGCCTGCTGGACGCCGAGAGCACCCGGGATCTGATCGCCGCCGCGGCCCGGCACCCCGCGACCCGGTGGTGCCTGACCGCGGTCGCCCCCGACGGCACCGCGGCCGCGCACGGCTGCCTGCACGGCCGCCACCCCCCGCCCGGACCGCCCGGATCCGGCGGGCTGCGCGGGCTGAAGGTCACCTTCTCCCCGGTAATCCGCGGGCCTTGCGACCATGGCCAGGCCGAGCCCGGCTACCGGCCCAGCAACAAACTCGCCCACCTGGTCCGCGCCCGTAACAACCGGTGTACCGCGCCGGGCTGCGGCCGCCCGGCCGCGGCCTGTGACCTGGACCATACCCGGCCCTGGCACCAGGGCGGGCTGACCTGTCCGTGTGATTTGGCGCCCCTGTGTCGTCATCATCATAGGTGTAAGCAGGCAGAAGGCTGGTGGCTCGAGCAGCCGGAACCAGGTGTCCTCGTGTGGCGGGTCCCGTCCGGCCGCAGATACGCCACCACACCCACCGAATACGCCCTGTAGTCACTGCTTGTAACTCAGGCGACGTGGAGGCCAAGCCGTGGCATGCTTGGTGCACTCGCCTGGGTGATCGGGGGTGCCAGGTTGTCGCCAGCCGTGGGCTGGCCCGCCGGAGGGAGACAGCATGACCGCCATCTTCGCGGTCCGCGCCGCCGCGTCGCCCGGTTCCGGAGCTTGCTGATTCTTCACCGCTGACCGCCTTCGCGCGGTCCGGGCGCCGCGGCCCCTGCCGTGGTAATTCGCCCTGCGTGGAGGTCAGTCATGCGTGTGTTCTCGCGGCGGCCGCGCCCCGGCACCCTACAGGTGGTGCGCCCGTCGTTTCGTGATCCTCGCTTCGCGCTGCTGGTGGTGGGCGCGGCGGTCAACTCGGTCGGCGGATGGGCATCCGCGATCGTACTGTGGGGATTCGCGGCGTACCGGTTCAATGCCAGCCCGGACGCGGTCTCTGTCACCATCGTGTGCTGGGCCGCCCCGCCTGCGGTGCTGAGCCCGCTGCTTGGCGTGTACGTCGACCGGATTGGACCCCGGGCCGCGGTGGTGGCCGGGTACTGCGGCGCGGCCTGCGCGGCCCTGGGCATGGCCGCGGCGGGCTCGGTGACCGAACTGGCCGTCGCGGCAGCCGGCTACGGCGGGACCAGGGCGCTGGCCGGGCCGGCGGCTGGTGCACTGCCCGCCCGCATCGTGGCCGCCGATGACCTGCTCGCGGCCAACGCGCTGCTCGGGGCCGCGGCCTCGGCCGGCCAGGTGGCAGGGCCCCTGGTGGCCAGCGCCGCGCTGGCCCTGTCGGGCTTCTCCGCGGCGTTCGTCGTGGATGCGGCCAGCTACCTGATCGGTGCCGCGGTGGTGGCGTGGCTCCCGGTCCGGCCCGCGCCCGGCGCCGGACACAAGGGCTGGCTGCGTGAACTGGCCGAAGGTATCGGGCTTGTAGCACGCGCCAGCACAGTCTGCCTTGTGGTGGTGACCAGCGCCGCGGTCACCCTCACCTCCGCCTCCTTCCTGGTCGTCGAGCCGCTGTATGCCCGCCACGTGCTGCATCGTCCGCCCTCGCAGTTCGCGCTGTTCGAGGCCGCCGCCGGGACCGGGGCGATCCTGGCCGGGCTGGTCATCTCCCGGGTCCGGGCCCGCCTGGCCCGGGGACCGGTCCTGGCGGCCAGCGCCCTTGGCTATGGCCTTGCCGCCTGCCTGTTCACCGGCACCACGTCGGTACCGACCGCATACGCCGGCGCGTTTGCCTGGGGAGCGGCCGGATCTGTGTTCGGCGCGGTCGCGCTTACCACGCTTCAGCGGGCCGCTCCCATGCACGCGCACGGCCGGGTGATGAGCGTCAACGCGACGATTCAGTCGTGGGTCGAGACCGTCGGCGTTCCGCTGGGCGGGGCAACGCTGGCCGCTCTAGGCGTTCGACCGGGCGCCCTGACCGTGGCCGGAGCGGCCATCGTCGCCGGCCTGGGCGGCTTGGGGATCGCAGCGCGAGCAGGCTGACTACGCGAACGGGTTCTCTCATTCCGGTAGACGCCATCAGGAACTCAGACCGTAATGTTCTCCACATTTCTTGCGAAACTGTGGCGATTGTGTAGACCGAGCCGCAGAGGGCAGGTGGCGGGAAGATAATTCCGAGACCAGCGAACCTAGCTTGCGGAGGAGAGATCCGTCGTGACCCCGATACCGGACATCGTGCTGCACAACGGCCAGGTGATCCCGCAGCTCGGCTTCGGCGTCTTCCTGGTTGAGCCGCCGGATACCGTCGCCGCGGTCAGCACCGCGCTGCAGGCCGGCTACCGGCATATCGACACGGCCGAGATGTACGGCAACGAGAAGGAGGTCGGCGAGGCGATCAGGCGGTCCGACCTTGACCGCAGCCAGGTGTTCGTCACCAGCAAGCTGAGCAACGACGCCCACCTGCCCGACGACGCCCGCCGGGCCTTCGACGAGTCGCTGAAGGCGCTCGGCTTCGACTACCTCGACCTGTTCCTCATTCACTGGCCGCTGCCGACCAGGTACGGCGGCGACTACGTGTCGACCTGGAGGGCGCTGGAGGAGTTCTACCGGGACGGGCGGGTCAGGTCGATCGGCGTGTCCAACTTCCAGGTCCACCATCTGAGGCGGCTGCACCAGGAGAGCGAGATCATCCCCGCGGTCAACCAGATCGAGGTCAACCCGTACCTGACCCAGGACGAACTGCGCGGCTTTTGCGCCGAGCACCAGATCGCGGTCGAGGCCTGGTCGCCGCTCGGGCGGGGCAACGTCCTTGGCGACCCCGAAATCGCGGCGATCGCACGCCGGGCAGCCAAGACCCCGGCCCAGGTGGTGCTGCGCTGGCACCTCCAGCGCGGCGACATCGTCTTCCCCAAGTCGGTCACCCCGGACCGGATCCGCGAGAACATCGACCTGTTCGACTTCGGGCTCGCTAATGGGGAAGTCGAGACGATCAGCGCGCTGAACCGCAACGAGCGGACCGGCCCCGACCCGGACACGTTCGGCTAACTTGGCCGCGGTCCAGGCGATCGGGAGACGTTTGACGCCGCGCTGGAAGTTGGACCGCAGAAAAGACGGCCGGCCCGCATAACTGATCTGGGAAGTGCGGGCCAGCACCTCGCTGAACAGCGCGCTCATCTGGGCGCGGGCCAGGTGGGCACCGAGGCAGAAATGCGGGCCGTGGCCGAACACCAGGTGCGGGTTCGGGTGGCGGCGGATGTCGAAGCGGCCGGGATCGGCGAACACTTTGTCATCCCGGTTAGCCGAGGTGAACGAGACGACCACCTTGTCACCGGCCTTGATGGGTTGCCCGCCGATCTCGCAATCGTCTGCGGCGGTGCGGCGGAAGGTCATCACCGGCGTCCACCAGCGGAGCATCTCGTCGACCGCGGACGGCATCAGGGTCGGATCGGCGCGCAGCTCTTCTTGTGCCTTCGGATGCTCGATCAGCGCGATGCACGCGCCGGGCAGGCCGTTGCGGAGCGTCTCGTTCCCAGCCACCGCGAACAGCCAGAACATGTTCTCGAACTCGGCCACCGACACCTGGCCGCCGTTCTCGTCGGACTGGGCCAGCAGGATGGACATCACGTCGTCCCCGGGGCGGCGCCGCTTCTCCTGCGCGAGAAGATGAGCGTAGGCGTACAGGTCGGGCATGCCCTCACGGGTTCGCGGATCGGGCATGCGGCCCTCGGGGTCCGGGATGGGACGCACCGCGAGCGCCTCGGCGGCCATCGGCGTTCCCCGCGCCGGGTCGAACTCGGCCGAGGATGCGTAGTCGGGGTCCTGGTAGCCGATCACCCGGTTGGACCAGTCGAACAGCAGCCAGCGATCCTGCTCGGGCACGCCGAGCACGTCGGCCAGAGTGAGTAGCGGCAGGTCCGCGGCCACGTCCTTGGCGAAGTCGGCCTCGCCGCGCGCTTTGGCGAAGCTCCGGTCACAGATGGCCCGCGCGTGCCCGCGGATGCGGTCCTCCAGCTTGGCCACCGCCCGCGGCGTGAACGACCGGCTCAGCAGCCGCCGCAGCCGGGCATGCTCCGGCGGGTCCATGTTGAGCATCATCCGCCGGACGTAGCCGAGCGCCTGCGGTGTGGCCGGGTCGCGGATCTGAGTCGCGCCGAGCCAGGACGAGAAGAGATTCGGCCTGGTGAGCACGGATTCGACGTCGGCGTGCCCGAGCACGAGCCAGAACCCGGGGCCCTCCGGCCAGCCCAGAATGGCGACCTCGGGCACCCAGGCGACCGGGGAGGCGTTCCGCAGCCGGGCCAGGGCGTCGAAGGGCACCCCGTCCGTGTAGGTAGCCGGGTCAAAGACGACCTCGGTGTCCGGCCGCGGGGGTGGGGGGGTGGTGTCGCCGTCCGGCCGCGGGGGTGGGGGGGTGGTGTCGCGGCCCGGGCCGGGGTCCGAGGTCATGTCCGGCCCAGGAACTCCTCGATCGACGTGGCGAGGGAGACCGGGGACTCGAACATCGGGTAATGCCCGGCGTCGGGCATGATGGTCAGCTCGGAATTGGGGAAGAACACCCGCCAGGTGTGCTCCATGACGTCGGCGGACATGGCCGGGTCGTTGACGCCGACGATCAGCTTGACCGGTGCCTCGGTGTCCACCTTCGCTTCGGCGGAGAAATCCGTCTTGGCCCAGGTGTTCAGGTAAGCCGCGAACGCCTCGGTGGTCGAGTTGTCAAGCGAGTGCTGCACCACGCCGTTGATGAAGGTCTTGGTCAGCTTGTTTCCAGTGGTGAAGTCGATGATCGCGGCGCGGTTGGCCGGATTGGCCGCCGCGCCGGAGAACAGCGCCCATCCATTGTCGTCCATCGGCACCTGGCCGGCCGGGACCGGGGCGAGGCCGACCAGTGCGCGCACCCGGTCCGGCGCCTTCAAAAACAGGCGATGGCCGATCTTGGCGCCCATCGAATGCCCGACCACCGAGAAGCGCTCCCAGCCCAGATCGTCGGCGACGGCGAGCGCGTCGGCGGCCGTCTCGTCGAGGGTGAACTCGCCTGCCACGTCCTTGCGCTCGCCGTAGCCGCGCAGGTCCATGAAGACCCAGGTGTACGCGGACCGGTCTAGCCAATCGGGCAGCGAACCCCAGCCGCGGGCCGAGCCGAACCAGCCGTGCACGGCCAGCACGTGGTGGTTCCCGGATCCGACGGTCAGGTACGAAGTTGGCATGGTGCCGACTCTAGCGAGCCGGGTAGTGCCAACACCAGGATAAGCAGGCTCTCACTACCCGGCCGGTCCGCGACGCAGGCTGGGGACATGACCACTGCAACTGATCCACTGGTGCGGGTTCCGGCCGCCGCCGCGCGGGGGCGCTGGCTCATGCTGATCGTGCTGCTGGCCGGGCAGTTCATGGCGCTACTCGACGTCACGATCGTCAACGTCGCCATGCCCACGATCGGGCGGTCGCTGCACGCGACCGGGGCCGAACTTCAGCTGGTCGTGGCCGGCTACACGGTGAGTTACGCGATGATGCTGATCACCGGCGCACGGATGGGCGACCTGTACGGCAGACGGCGGATGTTCCTGGCCGGGGTGGCCGTGTTCACCTTGGCCTCGCTGGCCTGCGGGCTCGCGCCCGGCATCGGGCTGCTGGTCGCGGCCAGGTTCGTCCAGGGCGCGGGGGCGGCGGCGATGATGCCGCAGATCATGAGCGTCATCCAAGTGCGGTTCGATGGCGCGGCCCGGGCCCGGGCGCTCAGCGCGTACACCGCGGTGCTGTCCTCCGGGTTCGTGGCCGGGCAGGTAATCGGCGGTGCGCTGGTGACCGCGAACCTGTTCGGCACGGAGTGGCGGCCGGTGTTCCTGGTCAACGTTCCGATCGGGCTGGCCGTGCTGGCCCTGGTGCCCCGGCTGGTTCCGCGCGACGAGCCGGGAGCCAGGCGCCGGAGGCTCGATCTGGCCGGGCTGGCCATCGCTGTCCCCGCGGTGTTCGGCATCGTGCTGCCGCTGATGCTCGGGCACCAGGAGAACTGGCCCTCATGGGTGTTCGGGTGCATCGCGGGGGGCCTGGTCCTGGCCGTGGTGTTCGTCGTGGTGGAGCGTCGGATCGCGGACCGGGGCGGCGACCCGCTACTGAACCTGGCGGTGCTGCGCGCGCCCGGCCTGGTGCCGGGGCTGGTCACGGTGGCCGTGCTGATGATCACCTACGGCGGGTTCCTTTTCAGCTTCGCGCTGCACCTCCAGTCCGGCCTTGGCGACAGCGCGCTGCGAGCCGGGCTTACCTTCGCGCCGTGCGCGCTGGTGTTCGGCGTGTGCGGCTACTTCTGGCGGCGGCTGCCTGCCTCGTGGCATCACCTGCTCCCGCCGCTCGGCTGCCTGGTGGCGGTGGGCGGCTACCTGGCCGTGGCGTCCGTGTTGCGGTCCGGCGGGACGGGCGGCGCGGCGCTGCAGGCCGGGCTGATCGTCACCTGTGCCGCGCTCGCCTTCGGCTTCAGCCCGCTGGTCACCCACGCCCTGGTCGGGGTGCCGCTGCGGCACGCCGCGGACGCGAGCGGGCTGCTGACCACGACGATCCAGCTCGGGCAGGCGGTGGGGGTGGCGGCGTTCGGCAGCCTGTTCCTGACCCTGGACACCGAACGGGGCGCCACCGTCGCGGCCGTCTCCGGGCACGCGATCGCCGTCACGATGAGCTGGCTGGCCGCGGCGATGCTGCTGGCCGTCGTCGCGGGGATCCCTCTGGCCCGGACGGTGGCGGCGGCGGGACGTTCGGGGGCGGGAGGCTAGGGCGGGGCGGACGGTGACGGCCGCGGGGCGTTCGGCCGCGGGAGGCTAGGGGTGGGATGGGATGCGTGCACCACGGCCCGTTCGGCCGGACTTGCATGGCGCGCGCCCCTGCGGTTCGCCATGATTGTCTGATGACGAGCGGGGTGGCCTTTCCTGCGGTGGACGGGCACCGGAGCACATCGGCGCTTGGGCGGTCCGTGGTCGCCGACGCGCTGCGGCGGGTCGATGCCGCCGCGGCCGGCCGGGCCGAGCGTGAGGCGAACTGGCGCTCCGGCTACCTGGCGCATTTCCGCGGGCTCGTCGAGGCGGGCTTGGCGTCGGGGGACGCGGCGGTGTCGGTGGCCGTGGACGGGCTTGACTCGCTGCACCGGCGGATGAGGGCGGTCGGCGCCGAAGGCGCGGAGACCGGGCTCGGGGCGCTGGTCTCGGCGCCGGCCAGGGGCGGGCTCGGGGCGGAGTTGGTGGCGGGCACCGGGGAGGCCGCGCGCGAGTTGTCGGTGCCGTACCGCGGTGAGCGGCTGCGGGGGGACGCGCTGCTTGGTCAACTCGAGGCGTGGGTGACCGCCGGGGTGATCGAGCCGTCCTGCGCGGAGGCCGTGCGGACGGTCGCGGCGCATCCGGAGTGGCTGGCCCTGCCCGGCCGCACCGTCGCGGTGCTCGGGGCCGGGGCCGAGGTTGGCCCGCTGCCGGTGCTGCTGAACTGGGGCGCGCAGGTAATCGGGATGGACCTGCCCGGGGCGTTCGTGTGGGATCGGGTGCTCGCGCAGGCGCGGCGGGGCGCCGGGAAGCTGCTCGTCCCGGTCTCCGCGGATCCTTCGGGCCCCGGCTCGGGCGATCTGGTCCGGCGGGCCGGGCTGGACGTTACGTTGGACGTCCCGACCCTGGCCGACTGGCTGTGCGGGTTTGACGGACCGCTGGTGCTCGGGAACTATGTCTACGCCGACGGCGCGGCCAACGTCCTGCTGGCCAGCGCCGTTGACGCGCTGACATTGCGGCTCCTGGCCGCCCGCGGCGACGTGGCGCTCGCGTTCCTGGCCACGCCGACCGACGTGTTCGCCGTGCCGGCCGATGCGGTCGCCCAGTCCCGGGTTGCCTGGGCGACCCGGTCCCCGGCGGTGAGGCTCGGCGGGGGGTCGCTGCGGGCGCTTTCCGGCGGGCGGCTGCTGCGGCCGGGCTACCCGCCCGGCGCCGACCCTGGCATCTGCGACAGCCTGATCCCGCAGCAGGGACCCAACTATGCGCTGGCCAAGCGCGTGCACCGGTGGCGTGCCACGGTCGCGAGGCATTCGGGCGTGACCGTGTCGATGAACGTGGCGCCGCCGACCAGGACCCGGTCGGTGCTGAAGAACCGGGCGCTGGCGGCGGCGTTCGTCGGCGCTCCGCGGTTCGGCGTCGAGGTCTTCGAGCCCGACGCGACCAGGACGCTCATGGCGGCGTTGCTCGTCCATGACCTGCACACGAGCGGCGGGCCGGCTTCGCATCCTTGGCAGGACGAGGCGCACGCGGCCGCGCACGGCGGGCTGTGGCGCATCGCCTACGCCCCGCGCAGTGCGCTCACCCTCGCGGCCCTGCTTGGCTACCGCGCCGCGTCCTCGAGAGCCGTGTCCTCAGGCCAGGCGGGCTGACATGCTTACCAGGGCCAGGCCGGTCACGGCGATGCATATGCCGAACACCTGGAGGGGGCCGAGCCGCTCCCGGAATAGCAGCAGGCCGGCGGCCAGCGGTATCACCGGGTAGGTGCTGGAGACGGCGGCGGTGACCGCGACCTGGCCGGCCTGGCCGCCGCGGGCGAACGCGACCAGCGCCGCGGCCTCGGTGAGCCCGGCGGCGACGGCCCAGGCGGCTCCGGCCAGGCCGCCCTCCGGGCGCTTGTGCTTGCAGATCAGCGCGGCCAGCAGCATGGTGACCGAGATGATGTAGACCATCAGCGCGGAGACCAGCCATCCCGCGGCCGCGGCGTACATGCCGAGCCAGAAGGCGCCGGTCCCGTAGGTGGCGGCCGAGGCCAGCGCGAGCAGCAGGCCGGGCCAAGGTCTGCGGCGCGGCCGGGCCCGGCCGGTTAGGCGCGCTGCTCCTGGAGGCAGTGAGGCGCTGCTGCCGCTCACGGCGGCCCACCGGCCGGAGTAGGCCTGCCGCCAGTCGCCGTCCTTGGCGCTTTCGGTTAGCCGCATTGCCGCCGCGCCGACGCCCGCGACGGCGAGAACGCCGCCCAGGCCGCCGTACACGCCGAGCGATTCGCGGAGCACGAGCACGGCCAGCAGCGCGGTGACTCCGCCATAGGTGGCCGCGGTTCCGCTGACGATCCCGACCGGGCCGTACTCCAGGGCCCGGTAGTAGGTCAGCCAGCCGACCAGGCTGAGAAGCCCGGCCGCGGCCAGGCCGAGCACCGCGGCGCCGGGCAGGGGAAGCAGCTTCGGGTGCATGGCCGCTAGCGCGACGGTCAGCACGATCGTCCCGGTAACCTGGCTGGCCAGCAGCGCGGCCAGGGTGCCCATCCGGCGGGCGGCGTAGGTGGCGGCGACCGAGGATAGGCCCCATCCGGCCGCGGCGATCAGCCCGTATTCCATGCCGGGCCCCTATCGGGATAAGCTACTGAAAGTGGTCACTTCACTACCGATAGTGACTCATCCAGCGCATACCGGTCAAGACTCTTGATCGTGCAGACTCCGAAGCAGCACGCGGAGCAAGGCGGACAGGTCTTCGCGCTGACCGACGGTGAGCTGGGACAACAGGGCTTCCTCGTGGCGGAGCAGTTCGTCGACGCTGCGCTCGATGAGCGCGTGGCCCTCGGGAGTGAGCGTGACGTAACTCAGCCGCCCGTCCGCTGGTGACCGCTCGCGGCGCACCAGGCCCTCGCGCTCGGCGCGCGCGACTCGCTGGGAGATCGCCCCCGCGCTGACCAGGCTCAGCTCGGCGACCGCGCCCGCCGTGAGCCGGTAGGGCTGGCCCGCGCGGCGCAGGGTGGACAGCAGGTCCAAGGTGGCGGCGTCGATTCCGAGGCGGGCCAGGGTACGGCGGCGTTCGTCGGCCAGCAGCTTGCCGATCCGCCAGATCCGCGTGATGACGCCGATCGACCCGGCCGGGGTCCCTGGCCGCTCGCGTTCCCAGGCGCGCTGGATCCGGTCCACGCCATCCTCGGGCGGCGCTTGGCCGGAATGGCCGGTTGCTTCCTGGGCAGGAGGCGGGCTAGCGTGTGTCACAGCAATAGTTTAGACCTAAAGGAGTTAGTTATGCGCCAGGTCGTGGTGACGGGCGGCGGGACCGGGATCGGACTGGCTATCGCGGGCGAGTTTGTCCGGGCCGGAGATCACGTGACGATCACCGGCCGACGAGAGGGCGTGCTGAAAGAGGCCGTCGCGGGGCTGGGTGCCATGGCGGAGCGGGGTTCCGTGGCGGCGGCCGAGCCGGGTGCCCTGGCGGAGCGGGGTTCCGTGGAGGCGGCCGAGCCGGGTGCCATGGCGGAGCTGAGTTCCGTGGAGTATGTGTGCTTTGACGCCAGCGACCCGGGGGCCGTGTTTTCCGCGCTTGAACTGCTGCCGGAACGGGTGGATGTGCTGGTCAACAACGCCGGGGGCAATACGGATTTCGACCGGGAGCCGGTACGCGACGGGGACCTGGCCGGGCTGGCCGCGGCCTGGCGGGCCAACCTCGACGCCAACCTGCTGTCCGCGGTGCTGGTCACCGCCGCGCTCGCGCCCCGGCTGGCTCCGGACGCGAGGATCATCTCGTTCAGCTCGATCGCGGCGCGGCGCGGGGCCGGATCGTACGGCGCGGCCAAGGCGGCCGTGGAGGCGTGGACCGCGGACGTCGCGGCCGAACTTGGGCCGCGCGGCATCACGGCGAACGTGGTGTCCCCCGGGCTCACCCTGGGCAGCGAGTTCTTCCGCGGCCGGCTGACCGACGCGCGGCGCGAGCGCCTGGTGGCGGAGACCAGGACCGGCCGGGCCGGCACCACGGCGGACGTCGCGGCGACCGTGATGTTCCTCGCCTCACATGCGGCCGGGCAGATCACCGGGCAGGTCATCCACGTCAACGGCGGTACCTACCTGGGCCGGTGAGCTCGTCCGGCCGGTGAGGGGGCCGCGCAAGACGAGCGCGGCGAGGACGGTGGCCGCGCCCGCCGCCGCGATTGCCACACCGGCACCGAAGGCAGCGGCCAGGCCGCCGGCGGCAGTTGGGAACAGGCCCTGGCCGCCCATGATCCCGGTGGAGTTCAGGCCGAACGCCCGACCCCGCAACCGGGTCGGCAGGCTGTCGAGGAACGCCTGCTGGAGGCCGAGGGCGTAGGCGGACCCGGTGCCGCACGCGAACAGGGCCACCCCTGCCATCGGCAGCGGCGGACGGAAGGCGAGCGCGAGCAGGGGGACGCCCATGGCCGCCGCGAGCGGCAAGGCCAGCCGCCGGCGCGTCTGCGGCCGACAGAACCGGCCGACGATCACGTCGCCGAGCAGCATCCCGGCCGGGACGGCGGCGAGCAGCGGGCCGGCCGCGCTGGCCGGCTGGCCGAGCGATCCGGTGTACGGAACGATCAACGACTCCGCGCCGGTCACGAACCAGGCGGGCAGCCACTGCGCGAGCAGCAGGCCCCGCACGGTCCGGTCGGCGAGCAACTCGATGTTGCCGGTCACGGTAACCCGGACGATGCCGCGTTGTGTCATGCCGTCCGTACGGGCGGCTCGAGGACGCAGGCCAAGCCGGACGATGCAGGCGGCCACCGTGAGGGACAGGCCCGCGGCCAGCAACAGCCCGCGGGCGGGCAGTACGGCAAGGATCGCGCCGCCGATGCCCAGACCGATGATCTGGGTGGCCGAACCGGTCACGCTGAACACCGAGCGGCCGAGGACGTAGCGATCCCCTTCGAGCACATCGGGAAGCACGCCGGAAATCGCGGAGGTGAACACCGGAGCCGCCATTGCCGCCACAGCGACCAGGGCAAGCATGGCCGGGACCGGCAGTGCCGGCCACAGGCCGATGACCAGGCCCGGAACGGCACGGGTGAGCAGGCCGACCCCGATCACGAGCCGGGGCGGCAACCGGTCGGCCAGCGCGGTGAACAGCGCGCCGCCGACGGCCTGCGGCGTGAAGCCCACGCCGAAAGCGACCGCGGTCCACACCGCGGACCGGGTCTGGGAATAGACCAGTACCGCCAGGCCGAAGATCTCGAACTCGAAGCCGAGGGCGTAAGTCAGCAGCGCGGCGAACAGCACACGGAACTCCCTGACCGCGAACACCGACCGGTAGGTGGTGCGCGCGGTGGCCGGAGATGGTTCCCGGGCCGGAGCCGAAAACGGCGGCGGGGTCTGACGGGATTTCGGCGTCGCAGCGGTCATGGGACCAGCGTGCGAGGCGACCGGTCCGCAGGGTAATGTTTCGTCACAGGACGAAACTCCCTGGCTATTGTGGGGCTCGCTTGTGGTGCTGCGGATCGAGGTGGGCCGGGAGGACCTGACTACGAGCCGGTTCGCGCTGTCGCCGTTGTGGGAGCTGACCAGCGCGCTGCGCCTGCTCGCGGGCCAGTCCGATGAATCCGTGCTCCGCCCGTGGCTGGTCCGCACGCGCGGCCGGTACCGGGCGCTGGCCCGCGAGGTCGATGTCGGGGTGATCCTCGCGCTAAGCGCGCCGGCCTGGGGCGCGGACTTCCTGGCGCCGGTCCCCGCGGGCGTGTCCACCACGATCGGCGACCTGCTCGACCAGGTCCGGTCGACGCCCGCTGAGCAGGCTCGCCACGAGGTCGCCGAGGCACTGCGGCGGCAGCCAACGGTCGAACCCAGGATCAGGCGGATCCTTACTGGCGATGGCGCGGCCGGCTACGTCGCCGATGTGCTGGCGGCAGCATGGCAGGCGCTGCTCGAGCCCGAATGGCATACGCTGCGCGCCATCCTGGAACGCGACGTGATGTACCGGGCCGGACAGCTGACCTCCCGGGGCTGGGCCGCCGCGCTCGGCGACCTGCATCCCGGTCTGAGCTGGGAACAGGGACGGATCGTGGTCGGCCGGTTTGCCGACGACGAAGACGCCGCGCTCGGCGGCCGCGGACTGCTTTTCGTTCCGTCGGTGTTCATCTGGCCCAAGCTCGCGCTGAGCCTGGACCCGCCCTGGCCGCCGTCCCTGGTCTACCCGGCCCGCGGGGTCGCCTCCCTGTGGGAGCGGCCCGCCCGGACGGCGTCCCGCACCACGCTCGACCGGCTGCTCGGCCCGTCGCGCGCCGCCGTCCTGATCGCGCTCGATGAGCCGGCCAGCACCACCCAGCTGGTCGCCACGCTGGGCCAGTCGCTCGGCGCCGTCGGCGATCACCTGGCGGTACTGCGCGAGGCCGGGCTGATCACTCGGGCCCGGTCGGGCCGGTCCGTCCTGTACCGCCGCACACCCGTCGGCGACGCCCTGGCCGCCGCCGGCGGGTGAACGCGGAGGTTGGTCAGGTACGGGCGGGGCGGAGGATACGACGGGTGCCCCACGCGCGGTCGCCGAGGAGGGCGAGGGCGGCGGGGACCAGGATGCCGCGGATCACGGTGGCGTCGATCAGCACCGCCGCGGCCGTGCCGATACCCAGGATCTTCAGGTCGATCAGGGAAAGCGTGGCGAAGACCGAGAAGACCGCGACCATGATCAGGGCGGCGCTGGTCACCACGCCTGCGCTGGAGGCGATGCCGTCCACCACGGCGTCGCGTGGGGACCAGCCGCGGGACCACAACTCGCGGACGCGGCTGAGGATGAACACGTGGTAGTCCATGCTGATCCCGAACAGGAACACGAACATGAACAGCGGCACCCAGGAGATGATCCCGCCGAACGAGGTGTAACCGAGCAGCCCTTGTAGCCGCCCGTCCTGGAAGATCAGCGTGATCAGCCCGTAGGCGGCACCGACAGACAGCAGGTTCAGCCCGATCGAGACGACGGAGATGGCCACCGAACGGAACGCGATCAGCATCGCGACCAGGGCCAGCGCTGCCACCAGGGCCAGTACGACCGGGGTGCGGTCGTGCAGTTGCCTGGTGAAGTCATATTCGCCTGCGGTATCCCCGGTCACCGCGTAGCTGATCCCGGGCACGCGACCCAGCGTGGCGGGCAGGATCTGGTTGCGCAGGGTCAACAGGGCGTGGTCAGAGACGGAATCCGACCCGTTTCCCGCCAGCGGGACGTCGACGAGCAGCGCCCTACCATTGACCGTGCCGCCGATCGCGGTGGCGGTGACCGGCTCGCGGATGGGTCCGGCGGGGCCGGCGGCCGCCGCGCGCCCCTGCAGCGCGGCGACCGCAGCCAGCACCCGCGGCCCGGTGGCACCCGGGCCCGTCACCACGACCTCGGCCGGCGCCGGGGCCTGCGGGAAGGCCCGCTGGATGGCGGCCGCGGTCACTGCGACGGACTGGCCGGGCGGCAGGTCGACGGCGGGCTCCCCCAGCCGCATGCCCAGCGCGGGCGCGGCCAGGGCGATCAGGGCCACCGCGGCGGTGACGCCCCAGATCGCCGGGCGGGCGACCACACGACGGACCAGAGCGGCCCACAGCCGGGACGGGCGGGCGGCGGCGCGGCTGCGGCCAAGGAACGGGATCCGGCCCCGGTCGGCCCGCGGGCCCAGCCAGGACAGCAGCGCCGGGATCACGGTGAGCGAGCCGGCCACCGCGATGCCGACCACCGCGATCGTGCCGAGCGCGATGCCGGTGAACAGGCCGATGCCGGTCAGGAACAGCCCGGCCATCGCGATCATCACGGTGACGCCGGATACCAGGATCGAGCGCCCCGAAGTGCCCGCGGCGATGCGGAGGGCCTCGGGGAACGACCGGCCCTTGGCCCGCTCCTCCCGCTCGCGGCGCACGTAAAACAGCGAATAGTCAACACCGACGGCCATCCCCACGATCAGCACCACCTCGGCGGTCGAGTTCCCGACCGGCAGCCAGTGGCTCGAGATCGTGACCAGCGACAAGGCAGCGATGACCGCGGAGACGGCGAGCAGGATCGGGATGCCCGCCGCGACCAGGGCACCGAACACCACAAGCAGCAGGATCAGCGTGATCGGCACCGAGGTCGCCTCGGCCTTCTGGAAATCAAGGGAGTTGTCGATCGCCCGGGCGATGCTGGCGTCGCCGGTCTCGGCGACGAGAAGATCCGGATGACGAGCCTGCACGGCGGCGACCACGCGCTGGTCGGCCGCCACGGCCTGATCCTGGTCACTGGCGGAACCAGGGACGACGAACGTGACCAGGGCGCTGCGCCCGTCCGCCGACACCAGTGCCCTGGCTCGGCTGGCCAGAGGCGACTGGATATGAGCGGCGTCCTGCGGCAGGGCGGCCAGGGCCGTGGCCACCTGGCGCGCGGCCTGTCGCATGCTCGCGTCACGGGCGAAGGTGTCGCCGGCATGACGCGCCTGGATCAGCACTTCCTCCGAGGCCGAGCCGTAGTAGGCAGGCGCGGCGTGATGGAGGGCTTGCTCGGCCTGCCCGGCCTGTCCGGGGTCGTAGGTTGGCAGGTTCTTGCTGCCGAAGGCCTGGCTGGCCAGGAACAGCACGGCGACCAGGGCCAGCCAGCCGAACACCGCCGTTTTCCTGTGCCGGGCGCTCCACCCGGCGATCCGCTCCACGACCGGCCGCCGCGTGTCCTGGCGGCTGGTCGGGACGGTTTGAGGGCATACTTGACTCAGTGACTGGCGCATCGTGGCCTCTTTCTGTTGCGAGCGGACTGAGCAGTTACCTGGTGCCGTCGGTCGGTTCCTGGCCCCACCCGTGAGCTGGACCCTCATGGGTGGGGCTGGAACCATGGTTCGTTCTCAGGAGAAGCGAGGGAAGTGGCCCGGGACGCCTGAGCACTTCCTTGGCCGCCGCCAGCGGGTCTTCAGGCGGGCCGAGCAGGGTCAGGGCAACGGCGGCGTGGGTGCGCGCGGCCAGGACCACGATGTAGGTGAACGGCACGAGCACGAGCAGGCAGGCCAGGGCGGTCAGCAGCGCCTTCGGCAGCGTGTCGACGTAGATGCCCCACCCGCCTGGGCCGGAGGGGCCATTCGGGAAGTAGCCGAGCTGCACGCCGCGTACGGTCACGCCGTGTGCGAAGTGGCTGAACGGCGCCCAGTACCACAGCGGCAGCGTGACTCCGGCAGCCAGGGTGAGCCAGACCGCGAGCACCACGCAGCCGAGGACCACAAGCGGAACGAACAGGCCGGCCAGGTAGGCCAGCTCGCGCCAGGTGGCCGTGTCGTGCCAGTGGGCGCGGGCCCGGGCGATCAGGCCAGGCGGCGGCGTCTGGTCTGGTTCGCGGTAGCGGTGTGGGACGGGCTCGCCGAGCACCTGGCCGAGGCGGGAGCGCTCGGCGGAGGCGCAGCCGTGGACAACGCAGGCCGCGGCGACCAGCAGCGGGATCCCGGCCAGCGTGACCGACAGGGCTGCCGCGATGGTCGCCGCGGTCAGGGCCGTGCTGAACAGCAGCCACCCCGTCGCCTGGTAGGCGAGCAGATACCGGCCGGCCCGCCAGGTGGTGGCCCACCATTTCCGCTGCAGCGGGTGGCCGGACAACCGCAGCCGGTTCATCCGACGTCCCGCATCAGCTGTTCCACCGCGGTGACGTGCTCGGTGAGCTTGGCCAGCTGGTCGCGCAGCTCGACCTGGTTGGCCACCGCCTCCTCGGCGAGCTTGCGGTAGGCGGCCATCGCCACTGCGTCGGCGCGGTGCCGCTGCAGCCTGAAGTACCAGCCGAATATCGCGGCCATGGCGCCGAAGATGGGGACGAAAATGGCCAGCAGGATGCCGACAACCGTGTAGTTGGTGCCACCGGCGGCCACGGCCGATCCAGCGGCCAGGATGTGCGTCGCGATCATCGGTCGTTGTCTTTCATGTCGGTTTCGCCTTTCTGGCTGCGCCCGGTGGCCTCGTCGGCTTTGAGCGCGGCCACGATCGTCTCCGCGGTCACCCGCAGCTCGAACGGGGCCAGTTGGAAATACTTCATCGCCTTGCCATCCTCGGACAGCTCCAGCTGGCCGGTGACCATCCCGGCCTTCTCCAGTCGGTCCAGGTGCATGTACAGCAGGGGCCTTGACATGTCGAGCCTGCGGGCCAGCTCGCTGACGTGGACCCGTCCGCCTGCGAGTTCGGCGACGATCCGCAGTCGCAGGGGATGGGCCACGGCGGTTAGCTTCGCCAGCAGCTCCTCGGTAGTCAGGTCTGGCTCCTCCGTGTCCGTGTTTCACCTGTAAGCTGGAACTTACAGGTGACGGTTGGGGCTGTCAATCACATTTTCTTGCCGGGCTGGGTTCAGGCGCCGGAGGACCGATCTTCAGCATCCGGCGGGGTGGCGTTCGGGCTTCGAATGGCCTACTTTCAGGCTTCGCCGAATGGCGCGTTTCGAGTTGCTGTCCGATCTCTCGCGATATATCGTGGAGGCACCCTGGGATTCCCCGTTCTGGTTACGGAGGCACGATGGCTACGGGATTCAACGTGCGCGTGGGGGACGCCGACCGTGAAGCGGTCGCTGCCCAATTGCGCGAGCACTACGCGGATGGCCGGCTGACGCTGGATGAGCTCAACGAGCGCCTGGACCAGACGTTCGCGGCCAAGACCAGAACGGAACTCGACACCGTGATGCGCGACCTGCCGCACGTCGCGCGGCCGCTCACCGGCGCGCCGGCCGGGGGTTTCGGCAACACCGCGTGGCAGGAGCCCGTGGGGCCCGCAGATTCGGCCTGGCCGGGACCGGCGGGAACCCCTGGATCCGGCTGGGACAGCGGCACCGGTTACGGCCCCGGGTATGGTCGCCGCAGGGCCGCCTTCGCGCCGCTGCTCGGGCTGGTGTGGATCTTCGTGATCCTCGGGGCGGTGATGCTGTTCGGCATCGGCGGCGGGGACCGGCCCATCGCCATCGTCTTGATCCTCGCCGCGATCGCGTTCCTCAAGCGGCTGTTCGGGTTCGGCGGGCGAGGCCGGGGGCCGCGGGGACCGAAGCGTCAGCGGGGACCGCGCCGGGGCTCGCGGCCGCGGGGACCGCGCTTCTGATCGACCGCAGCTGATTCTCGCCCACCGGGTTCCGCACTGGGCCAAGCCGACTTATCGTGGAAAGAGGTAAGTCGGCTTGGCGAACCCGGAAACCCGATGACGAGGCGATACGACGTTCGAACCGGAATGCTAGAACACGATCACGACGCGGGAAAGCCGCGTGAAGAGCTGGTGCCTGGCTGGCGCGTGCCCGGCCACACCCGGTATGACTACGACCTTCGGATCGGGGACGCAGAGCGCGACGCGACCATGGCCCAGCTGCGGGAGCACTTCGTGGCGGGGCGGCTGAACCTCGACGAGCTGACCGAGCGCCTCGATCTGGCGCTCACGGCCAAGACCCAGCGGCAGATCGACGGCCTGATGGCCGACCTGCCGCGCTCGCCCAGGCCCGCACGCGACGAGCCACCGCAGCCGGCGCCCGACCCAGACGCCGGCCGGTTCCTGGTGTTTGCCTTGCTGCTGTTCGCGCTGGCTACCTGGATCCTGATCATGGCCTGGATGTCGCGGCACGCCTATAACGGACCGTATCCGCAGTTCCCGGGCCCGGGGCGCTAGCCGATCACGCATCGCCAGCGTTAGCCCACTCGCAGCAGAGCGGCGACGCCATGTCGGCGCGATCGCCTGGTCTCCGCCGTGAGCGTGACCGCGACGAGCAACAGGGCGGTTCCGTACGGCACGGCGAGCGCGGCCAGGTCGGGCCGGAGAGCGACGGACACGCCGGGCCCGGTGAAGACCGACAAGTCCAGGGCGGGCTGATCAGCATGGGCAGCGCCAGGGCGCACCCTGCCGCTGCGATCAAGGCCGCGAGGACCGCGGGCAAGGTCATGAGCAGCACCAGCCGGGCGTCACGCTCATAGCCCATGACGTTGAGCCTGGCCAGCGTCAGCTCGCGGTCCCGGGCGCTCTGGGCCAGACCGAAGACCCCAGGTTGGGCGCGGGCCGGCCGAGGGCGCGGAGATCGGTGACGCCAGCGTCAGCCGCTCAGGCGCTGGCCAGCGCGCGCAGCGGGACGACCAGGTAGCGGTAGTCCGGAGCGGTCTCGTCGGCGGCCCCGGGGCTGCCGGTGATCAGGGCCGGCTTGGTGGGGCTGGTGAACTGCAGGCGGATGCGCCCCTCTGCGGCGGATGTTGCCCCGTTCCGGTCAGCGGCCCCGGCGTCATCGCCCGCTTGGGGGCCTTGAACGCTTTGGGTGCTCTGGGTGCTCTGGGCCGCCGCGGTGAGAGCGGCGGCAAGGCCATCGAGCAGGTACTGGGGGCTGAACGCGATCGCGGACTCGTCGCCGGCGAAGTCGGCGGCCACGCTCTCCCTGGCCCGCGCCTGCCCCTTGGTGCCCGCCTCTATCGTGACCTTGCCCGGCTCGAACGACAGCCGGACCGAGCTGCCCCGCTCGGCGACCAGCGCGACCCGCCGGACAGCCTCGGCCAGCGGGATGGCCGGCATGTCACCGTAGCTGCCGAAATCCGCCGGGAACTTGGAGCTGTACTTGATGTACTCCCCCGCGATCAGCCGCGTGGTCAGCCGGCGCCCGCCCGACTCGAACCCGATCATCGCGTCGCCCGCGCCTGGCCCCTTACCCCCGTCCAGGCCGCGGGTCATGATCCGGACCGGGACGCCCGGCGACATCATCCGGGCCGCGTCGGCGAGCGTCTTGGCCGGGACAAGGAGAGTGCTGCGGCCGCCCTGGCGGGCCGGATTCCAGGCCAGCTCCCTGATGGCCAGACGGTACCGGTCGGTAGCCACCAGCGTGATCGTGTCGCCGTCGATCTCGACGTTCACCCCGGTGATGACCGGCAGCGTGTCATCCCGGCTCGCCGCCGGAGTGACCTGGCCGATCGCGGTGGCGAACACGCCGCCGTCAACGGTGCCCGCCAGCTTCGGCAACTCCGGCAGCCGCGGGTACTCCCCGATCGGCAACGTGACCAGGCTGAACGACGCCGGCCCGCAGGTAAGGCTCACGTCGTCCGCGTCGTCGATCTCGACCGGGTGCGCCGGCAGGCTGCGGGTGATCTCGGCCAGTAGCCGCCCGGGCACCAGCGCCGTGCCCGGCTCGGCCACGTCCGCGTCGACGCTGATCCGGGCCGATACCTCGTAGTCGAAGCAGGACAGCGTAAGCCCGTCCGGCGCAGCCTGGAGCAGCAGCCCGGACAGCACGGGGAGCACTGGCCTCGACGGCAGCGAGCGCGCTATCCAGGCGACCGCCTCGGCCAGCGCGTCGCGTTCCACCACGAACCGCATCCCTGCCGCCTCCATCCCGGTGAGCCATCCGCCTTCATACGCATATTCGCATGGGGCACCGACATTTTGCGGGTGGGCCTGGCTAGGTGAGACCGGGGGGCACGGAGTCCAGGGTGGCCTGGATCGCCTGGGCCAGGGCGCGGGCCGATTCCGCGGTGAGCTCGACCGCGACCCGCGCCGAAGGACCAGCGCCCGGGTCGAGGAAGTCGATGTTAAGAGTGTGCTCGGCCGGCGCGTGCACTGGATGATCGAAGTACACGCTCGCGTCGGTCACCTTGAACCAGCCGGCCGGCCCCTTGCCGCTGCCGCTGATCGTGACCTTCTCCGTCAGGTACGTGCACATTCGCGACTCCCAATCTCGACGAACACAGCACATTGGACGATAACAGGTACGCCGCAGCAGACGGCGGACGAGATGAAAGACTTCCGACATGACATACGTAGCCGCCGATGACCGTTACAGCAAGCTCCCCTACCGCCGCTGCGGGCGCAGCGGGCTGTTGCTGCCCGAGGTCTCGCTCGGGCTGTGGCAGAACTTCGGCGACGGCAAGCCCATCTCCGACCAGCGCGCGATCGTGCGCCGGGCGTTCGACCTGGGCGTGACGCACTTCGACCTGGCCAACAACTACGGCCCGCCGTACGGCAGCGCGGAGATCAACTTCGGCCGGATCATGCGGGAAGATCTGCGGCCGTACCGCGACGAGCTGATCATCTCGACCAAGGCCGGCTACGACATGTGGCCGGGGCCGTACGGGCAATGGGGCTCGCGCAAGTACCTGCTGGCCAGCCTGGACCAGTCGCTGCAACGGATGGGACTGGAGTACGTCGACATCTTCTACTCCCACCGCTTCGACCCCGATACGCCGCTCGAGGAGACGATGGGCGCGCTCGACGCCGCCGTCCGTTCGGGCAAGGCCCTGTACGCGGGTATCTCCTCTTATTCAGCCGAACGGACCGTGGATGCAGCGGCCCTGCTCCGCCGGATGGGCACCCCGTTGCTGATCCACCAGCCGTCGTACTCCATGATCAATCGCTGGATCGAGGGCGGGCTGCTTGACGTGCTCGGCCGCGAGGGCATCGGCTGCATCGCGTTCTCGCCGCTGGCCCAGGGCGTGCTCACCGGCAAGTACCTCGGCGGCGTGCCGGCTGGCTCGCGGGCCAGCCTGAACGAGTCACTGTCGCAGGACCAACTGTCCGAGCGGACGCTTGCCCACGTCCGCGCACTTAATGAAATCGCCAGGTCGCGCGGCCAGACGCTGGCGCAGCTTTCGCTGTCTTGGGTACTGCGGGATCCGCGGGTCACCTCGGCGCTCATCGGTGCCAGCAGCCTGGCCCAGCTCGAGGAGAACCTGGCCGCAGCCGGCCACACCGACTTCACCAACGACGAACTGGCCGCCATCGACAGCGACGCCGTCGAGGCCGGGATCAACATCTGGGCCGCCTCCAGCGCCAAGTGAACGCCGCTACGACAGGTAGCGGCCGAACCAGGTCAAGATGCGGTTCCAGCCGTCTACCGCGGCCTCGGGGCGGTAGGCGGGCCTGTCGACATTGAAGAACGCGTGCCCGGCGCCCTCGTAGGAGTGGAACTCGTAGGTCTTTGCCTGATCCTTGAGTTCGGCCTCGAGTTCGGCTACCTGCTCAGGCGACGGGTACTTGTCATCCGCGCCGAACAGGCCGAGCAGCGGGCAGGACAGGTCCTTGATCAGGTGCTTGATCGGGCCGACCTTCAGCGGCATGCCGTCGGGAGGGGTGCCGACCACGAACGCGCCGTAGCAGTCGACCGCGGCGTCGAGCGGCAGGCTGACCGCGGCCAGGACCGACTGGCGCCCGCCGGAGCAGTAGCCGATCACGCCGACCTTGCCGTTCGAGTTACTCAGACCACGCAGGTGCGCCGCTGCCTCGGCCACGTCGCCGATCAGCCTCGCGTCGGGTACGCCGCCCTGGGCGCGGGCCGTCGCGGCGGCGTCGTCCGGGCTGGCTCCCGGTGCGTCGCGGTGGTAGAGGTTCGGCATGATCGCGTTGTAGCCGTGTACCGCGAACGTCCGCGTGATCTCCTTGGTGGCCGCATCGTAGCCGGGCATGTGGTGGATCACCACCACGCCGCCGTGCGCGCCTTGGCTCATCGGCCGGGCTAGGTAGGCCTCGATCGCGTCGCCGCCCTCGCCATGGATGGTAACGGTCTCGGCCAGCATGGCGTCGTACATCAGGCTCCCTTCGTAGGGCTTCGTGGCGATGAAGATCCTATCGGGGGCGCTCAGCTGGGCAGGCAGACCAGGGTCAGGAAGAAGTTGTCGATCTGGCGGATTGCCTCGATGAAATGCTCGAAGTCGACCGGCTTGGTCACAAACGCGTTGGCGTGCAGCGAGTAGCTGCGGATGATGTCCTCCTCGGCGCGCGAGGTGGTCAGCATAACGACGGGGATAAGGAGCAGGTCGGGGTCTTGTTTCAGCTCGGCCAGCACTTCAAGGCCGCTGCGGCGGGGCAGGTTGACGTCGAGCAGGATCAGCCCCGGACGCGGGGCGTCGGCGTAGGGCCCGGTATGGCGCAGGAACTGCAGCGCCTGCTCGCCGTCGGGGACGACGTGCAGCTTGTTGCGAACCTTGTAGTACTCGAAGGCCTCCTTGGTCATGAGGACATCGCCCTCGTCGTCATCCACCATGAGCACGTCGATCACCTTGGAGTTACCGGAATCACCCATCGGTTTCCTCGTCCTGGTCGGAGCCTTCGCTCTCCTGCGGCATCGGCAGCGTGAACAAGAACCGCGCGCCCTCGGTATAGCCGGTGTCGAGCCAGATCCGGCCGCCGAAGTACTCGATGATCTTCCTGGTCATGGCCAGGCCGATGCCGGTACCCGAGTACGCGCTCCGCTCGTGCAGCCGCTGGAAGATCACGAAGATGCGCTCGGCGTACTCCGGTTCGATGCCGATGCCGTTGTCGGTGAAAGAGAACAGCCAGAATGGCTCGTCGCGGCCGACGGTGATCACGACCCGCGGCGGCTTGGGGCCGCTGAACTTCAGCGCGTTGCTTAGCAGGTTCTGGAATACCGCGATCAGCAGCGGCATCTCGGCCAGGACCATGGGCAGGTGGCCGGTCTCGATGGTGGCGCCGGTCTGTTCGATCTGGTCCGAGAGGTTGGCCCTGGCCTGGGTCAGCGCCTCGTCGCTCGGCACCAGGGCAGGCTCGCGCGCCGACCTGCCGACCCTGCTGTAGGTGAGCAGGTCATTGATCAGCGCCTGCATGCGCTTGGCGCCGTCCACCGCGAAGTCGATGTACTGGTCGGCACGTGCGTCCAGCTTCCCGGCGTAGCGGCGCTGTAGCAGCTGGGAGAAGCTCGCCACCTTGCGCAGCGGCTCCTGCAGGTCGTGCGACGCGACGTAGGCGAACTGCTCGAGCTCGGCGTTGGAGCGCTGCAGTTCCTCGGCGTGGGCCTGCAGGATCTCGTTCGCCTGCCTGGTGGTGGAAAGCTCCTGCAAGATGCGTTCTCGCATGGTGTTGACGTCGGCGGCCAGGTTGGTCACTTCCCGCGGGCCGCGCACGGTCACCTCGTGCCCGAACTCCCCGTCGGCCACCCGGCGGGCCTGGGCCGCCAGGTGGTCAAGCGGCCGGACCGCCGTGGCCCGCAGGCTCGCCGCGAGCAGCACGACGGTCAGCAGCAGGCCGACCGCGACCCCGATGAACACGCCGTCCAGCGCGGTACTTGTGTCATGCGCGCTGGCCAGCGCGATCTCCCCGACCACGACGACCGCGACCGCGAAGACCAGCAGGGCCAGGACGGCGACGCCGACGGTCCGGCTCAGTGGCCACCGCCGCCGGGCGTCCGCCCGCTGTGCCTCGCTCATCGGCCCGGGGAATAGCCGAGAGCCAGGATGGCCAGGTCATCATCCAGGTCACCGCCGTTGAGGTCGCGCACGTGCTCGATCACCTGGTCAAGCAGCCGGCCGTCGGCGGGCGAGCCCGCCGCGCTGGCCTCGCCGTTCCCGTCGGCGGGCGGCGCGTTCCGCAGGGCGTCCCTGATCAGGTCCATCAGGCCCTCGCTGCCGAGCCGCTCGGGCCCCTTCCCGATCCGGCCCTCGATCAGGCCGTCGGTGTACAGCAGCACCGACCAGCCGCCGTCGAGCCTCACCTGCGTGCCTGGCCACTCCTGGTCGTGGCCGAGCCCAAGCGGCGCGGCGGTCGGAGTAAGCAGCTCGAGCACGCCGCCGCGGGTGACAAGCAGCGGCGGCATGTGGCCCGCCATCCGCACCCAGCCGCCAGCGCGGTCGGGGGCCACAGAAACCATGCACAAGGTGGCGAACATGGTGTCGTCCTGCCGCTCATGCTCGAGCAGCCGGTTAAGCGTGGCCAGGATCTCGTCGGCCGGCCGGCCGGCCAGCACCAAGGTGCGCCAGGCCACCCGCAGGCATACGCCGAGGGCGGCCTCGGCCGGGCCGCGCCCGCAGACGTCGCCGATTAGCGCGTGCACCCAGCCGTCGGCGGCCTCGACCACATCGTAGAAGTCCCCGCCGAGCAGGTGCTGCTGCCCGCCGGCCAGGCAGCGCGCGGACACGCTCAGCCGCGAGTCGGTGAGCACCGGCGACGGCAGCAGGCCACGCTCAAGCCTGGCGTTCTCCTGGGCCAGCACCTTGGCCACGTGCAATTCCCGCTGGGCCTCTTCCGCGCGCCGCCGCTCGACCGCATACCGGATCACGCGGTGCAGCATGGGCCCGCCAACCTCGCCCTTGACCAGGTAGTCCTGCGCTCCCGCCCGGACGGCCTGCTCGCCCAGATGCTCGCTGGCGACCCCGGTCAGCACGACGATCGCCGCCTCAGGGTCGATGCTCAGCAACTGCCGCAGCCCCTGCAGGCCCTGCGAGTCAGGCAGGCCCAGATCGAGCAGCACGCAGGCCACCTCCGAGACCATGGTCTTGGCTTGGCCAAGTGACCGCGCCCGCCGCACGACGACCGGCGCGCCCACCTCCCGCAGCAGTTCCTCCGCCAGCAGGGCGTCGCCATCATCGTCTTCGACGACCAGGACGGGCACCTGGTCGCGGCCGCTGGCGACGGCCGTGGTGTCGAGCTCAGCGTTACTAGTCATCGGAACCTGCACCCGGATAGCTGCGGTATGGGCGTTTCGATACCATCATGCCCGCCCGGCGCAGTGCCTGATTGAGCCTGCGGTGTTTCACGGCACGATCTGTACTCAACACAACTTGGCAAAGCTTACCCGTGCCCTCTTGCGTGGCGACAGTTCGCGGTACTAAGAACGCATGTGATCCCCCCAATACCCACCGGTATCCGACGGGAGCACTACATGAGGGCACGATTGCACGAGCGGGGTTCGAGATTGAGATTCCTGCTGGGGGCGGTGAGCGCAGTCGCGCTCGTGTTGGGCATCGCCTGGACCAGCGGGATACCAGCGCAGGCCAGCGTAACGACTTCCGGCACGACGGTGAACGGCGTCCACTTCAACGCCCAGGGCGAGGTCGACTGCAATGGCTTCAGCCCGGTGCAGAAGCCGCTGCGGCTGATGAACTGCACCGATATCCGCGGCGCCAGCAAGTCAAATTCCAACACCTGGGATGGCAGGTTCTACGACAACGGCCACTACATCGGCCACGACGAACCCGATACGGACTTCACGTCCAGCGCTCCCGGCTCAGGCAACAACGTCAACTGGACGATCACCCTCGGCAAGAACCCGGCGGCAGCGCCCACCGACGTCAGCCCGGGCCATGACGTCACGGACTGGTTCGAGCTCACCCCAGCACCATGGTTCTCGATGGCCCTGTGCGACCCCAACTCGTTCCCGCTGACGAACTGCACGCCTGAATCGGACTCGAACGCGCCCACCTGCGACGGCCCGGACTGCACCAGCGGCCTCGGCGGGGGCTCGGCGTTCATGGAGATGCAGTTCTACCCGCCGGGCGAGCCGCCGTTCGTCGATAGCTCCGGCTGTGACACCACGCACTGGTGCGCGGCGCTGACCATCGACAGCCTGGAGTGCAACGCCGCGTTCGCGTACTGCAACACCAACTGCGAAGAGCCGAGCAACTTCGGCTTCATCCAGCGCAACGGAGTGCCGACCGGGCCGCCTGGGCCGCTGACGTCCGATACCGCCACGTTCACGCCGAACAGCGAAACCCTGCTGATGAACCCGGGTGACAAGATCCGCTTCCACATGTACGACGCGCCCGCGCCCGGAGGTGGTGAGGCCTTCACGGTGGTCATGGACGACCTGACGACGGGTCAGAGCGGCTTCATGCAGGCCTCCGCGGCCAACGGCTTCGAGACCACCAACAGCTCCACCTGCGCCGGCACGCCGTTCAACTTCCAGCCGGAGTTCAACACGGCCAAGTCCACCAACATCAACTCGTGGGGCGCGGACCAGGTCGACATCAGCACCGAGTTCGAGACCGGCCACTGGGAGCCCTGCACCTCGCTCAGCGACCCGATCACCAACCCGATCGACGCGAACGACGGCAGCCAGATGTACAACGTGTGCTCGAGCCCATACGAGAACGCGCCCGGGATCCAGAGAACCTCGGCGGAGATCGGTAACGCTGTATGCTTTGCCGCCGGGGACACTCATCCGGGCTATGACGGGGCTGGCACAAGCACAGCGCCTGACACGATGACCGGCTGCCAGGACGACCTGTTCCAGAATGGCGACTTGGACTTCGTCGGCCCGCCGTACTACAGGGGGTCGTGGCCTACCGGGCCCGCACCGACGAGCCGAAATCCGTCGTCGTTCGTGGAACAGTTCCCGACCACGAACGGCCAGCAGTACTCGCAATTCTTCTTCCAGACCGACATCGCGCTGAGCGAGTTCGAGTGCGGCGGCGGCAACTACGCCAACGCCGCGAGCAGCGCGAAGGGCTGCACGGTGCCGCCTCAGGGGCCGGGTAACTTCTACCCGTACTGGAGCCAGGTCCAGAGCGGCGGGAGCTGCACGCTGGAATTCGGCAACGTGTCCGCCGGGGTTGGCCTGACCGACTTCGGCCAGGACAAGCAGTACGGGAAGGACCAGTTCGCCAAGTTCGGTTACCCGCAGTTCATGGGCAAGACCTACAACAACCCCTGCGCTGCTTAGGGGCAGGTAGAAGGGCCGACGGGGCCTCAGCCGTCTCGGGACGGCTGAGGCCCCGTTCCGTTGTCAGACGGCCTGCGGGAACCTGAACAGGCGGCCGGGGTCGTAGGCCGCCTTGACCTGGGTCAGCCGGGTGTAGTTGGCGCCGTAGTAGGCCTGCTGCCAGTTCGCCAGCGTGGGGTCGATGTAGTTCTGGTAGGCCTGGCCGCTGGCGTAGGGGCGCATGGACTGCCAGAACGACTGCTGCCACGCGCGCTGGCGGGCCACAGGCGCCGACGCCGAGCCCACCGGCCAGGTCGTGGTGTACTGGGCGTCGAAAAGCCCGTTGCGGTGCACGAACGCGGTCGCGCTTGGCGCCACCCGGTTGATCACGCCGCCCAGGGCGTCGAACGCGATGCCGCCCGACGCGCCGGGCGCGCCTGCCACCTTCTGGAAGTTCTCCACGCCGGTGAGCAGGGTAGCGATCCCGCTGCTGCTCAGCGGCTTGGTGAAGATGTCGGACTTGGCGTACTCCGAGGCCCTCGACAGCTCGCCCGCGCTGTTCTGGGTAGGCAGGTGGCACTCCGCCACGGTGAGGCTGGCGCAGCCCGCCTCGACCAGCATCGCGTGCAGCCAGGTTGTGCTCTCGACGAAGGGCGAGGACGGGTCCGAGCCGGCCGCCGCGTAGAGCTTCTCCAGCTGGGCGTTCGCGGCGCTCAGGCTACCTAGGTAGGTCCCGCCGACCTGGATGCTCGGGACCGAGCCGCCCGGCGCCGCCGACAGGTGGACGTTCGACCACAGCTCGTCCGGGGCGTGCGGGGCCCAGGACTGCCAGGCCGAGATGACGCGGGCCGCCTGCGACCACGGCCAGGACAGGAAGAACAGGATGATCTCGCCGACCGGGTGGGTGGTGAAGGTGAACGAGGTCACCACCCCGAAATTGCCCCCGCCGCCGCCACGGCAGGCCCAGTACAGGTCCGGGTTGCTGCTCGCGCTGGCCGTCCGGATCTGCCCGTCCGCGGTGACGATCTGCATCGACTTAACGTTGTCGCAGGTCAGTCCGTAGGCACGGCCCACCACCCCGATGCCGCCGCCGAGGGTGAGCCCGGAGATGCCCACCGTCGGGCAGGAGCCGCCGGGGACGCCGCGGCCGTGCGCGGCGAGCCCGTTGTAGAAGTCGATCAGCCTGGTGCCTGCGCCCACCGTGGCGCTCCCGCCGCTGACGCTCACCCCGGCCATCCGGGTCACGTCAACGATCAGGCCGCTGGTCGACGAGTAGCCCGCGTAGCTGTGCCCGCCGCACCTGGCGGCCACCGGGATGCCGTACTTGCGCACGAAGGCCAGGCTGGTCGCGACGTCGTGCGGATTGCGGCAGTAGGCGATCCCGGCCGGTTTCAGCGAGTCGAAGCGCGGGTCGAACAGTTCCTTGGCCGTGGTGTAGCCGGATTCACCAGGCCGGATCAGCGGTCCGGACAGGTCGCGGGCCAGCGCCGTCCAGTCGGCGGACGTCGGGGGCCCGGAGGCAACGCTGCCCTTGGACGTCAGCGTCGCCGTGGCCGTCGCGCCCGTGGCGCCGCTTGCCGCCGACATGCTGGCGCCCCGGCTGCACGCTGACAGCAGCGAGGCCCCGCCCGCCGCCACGGCCAATCCCAGGAACGCGCGCCGCCCAGGTGCCTGGACATCTGGTTCTCCGGCTCCGGCCATCCCCCGCCCCTTCTGTGTAAGCACTCAAGGGTTAAGACGCCGCACCACAACTCGGAGTTGACCACGCCGTGGGCGAACGTGCAAGACACCGGAAATGACATGGGAAATGACTTGCCTGGGGCACGTGCGACCCATATCGTTGAGTTACTCAACTATTGAGGAACTCAGGCAATGATGGGGGGTGAGCACGGATGGATGAGCCAGGCACCGCGACGGCCGGCACCGCCACGGCCGGCACCGCGACGGCGTTGGAGGCCGAGCCGGTACCGCACGCTACACCGCTCGTCACGGGGGACACTGAGACGAGCAAGCAGCGTAGCGACGACGAACTGAACCAGCAGATCGCCGCCGCGTTCAGCGACATCATCACGCATGCTCACGAGGTCGGACAGCGCATCGCCGCACAGTTCGGGCTCACCCTCAGCGACACCAAGGCGCTGTTCATCCTCGAAGCATCGATGACGATGAAGGAACTCGGGCAGCGGATGAGCTGCGACCCCTCCTTCGTCACCGCCGTCGCGGACGCGCTGGAAAAACGAGGCCTGGCCCGGCGAGAGCCCTCGCAGCGTGACCGGCGGAGCAAGAACCTCGTGCTCACGCCGGAAGGCGCGACGCTGCGGGAGCGGCTATGCGCGGAGCTTTCGGCCCAGGCACCCTGGTCCACCTCGCTGGAGGTGGGCGAGCGGCGGTGCCTGCTCACGCTGATGAAGAAGATGATCAGTTGCCGGGGCGGGAGGTGATGGTGTCACATCCGCGGCGGCTGTCTCGTCATGAACGGTGACGGCTAAGCGCGGAGGGAAGAGACGTTACGGGGGCTGACACCACGGCCCGTTCGGCCAAAAAAAGGATCTTTAAAAGCACGCACTGCCCGTGACGAGGAGACCTTGCCGGTCACGGCGATAGTTCAGTGCGCCCGAAATCGAGGGAGAATTAGCTTTGTCCGCCACATCACGAGACACGAGGCTTACCACGAGCCGCGCGGGGGCTCTCGCGGAGGGTTCGGGGACTTCGCCGCCGCGGCGGCTGGGGCTGGCGCTCCTGGTCATCGCGACGGCACAGCTCATGGTCGTGCTCGACGCGACCATCGTCAACGTGGCCCAGCCGCACATCCAGCACGCGCTCGGCTTCTCGGGCAACAACCTGGAGTGGATCGTCAACGCCTACACGCTGGCGTTCGGCGGGCTGCTGCTGCTCGGCGGGAGGTCCGGCGACCTATTGGGGCGCCGCCGGGTCTTCATCGCCGGGATCTTGGTGTTCTCGCTGGCCTCGCTGCTTGGCGGGTTCGCCACCGACCAGACCTGGCTGCTGACTGCCCGGGCGATTCAGGGCGTGGGCGGGGCGTTCGCCGCGCCGACCGCGCTGTCGCTTATCGCGGTGACCTTCCCCGAGGGCCCGCCGCGCAACCGGGCGATGGGCGTGTACGCGGCGATGAGCGTGGCCGGCGGCGCGGTCGGCCTGATCGTCGGCGGCCTGCTGGTCGACTACCTCAACTGGCACTGGGTGTTCTTCGTGAACGCGCCGATCGGCCTGCTGGTCGCGCTGGCGGCGCCGCGGGTGCTCGGCGAGTCGGAACGGCGCCGGGGTCATTTCGACCTGCCGGGCGCAATCACCGGATCGCTGGGCCTGGCCGCGCTGGTCTACGGGCTGACGGAGGCCGCCACCACCCCCAACGGGGTCTCGCACTGGGGTGACACCAAGGTGATCGTGTCGCTGGCGGCCGCGGCGGTGCTGCTTGTCGCGTTCGGGTGGATCGAAGTGCACAGCAGGTACGCGCTGCTGCCGATGCGGGTGCTGCGCAGCCGCGCCCGGTCCGGTGCTTACCTGGTCAGCTTGTGCATCGGCACGGCGCTGTTCGGCATGTTCTTCTTTCTTGGGCTGTTCCTGCAGGAAGTGTGGCTGTACAGCCCGCTGAAGCAAGGCGTGGCCTACCTGCCGATGGTGGGCATGATCATGGTGTCGGCCGGGGCGGCCTCGCAGCTGGTGCCAAGGATCGGCGCCCGGCCGCTGATGCTGGCCGGCGGCGCCTTCGCCACCGGCGGGATGTTCTGGCTGTCCCGGATCACCGAGCACAGCCACTACGTCTCCGGGCTGCTCGGCCCGATGATGCTCACCGCGGCCGGGCTTGGCCTGATCTTCGTGCCGCTGTCGCTGGTCTCGCTGACCAAGGTGGCCACCAACGACACCGGCGTGGCCTCCAGCATGTTCAACGTGGGCCAGCAAGTCGGCGGCGCGGTCGGGCTGGCGATCTTGGGCACCGTGGCCTGGAGCGCGGTGGCCAACAGCATCCACTCCCAGGTCACGGCGGCGGCCGCGGCGGCCAGGCACGCGACCACGCATCTGTCCGCGGCCGCGCAGGCGGCGGCGACCAAGGCCATCACCGACCATGCGTACTCGGTCGGCTTCGCCAAGGGCTATCTGGTCTCGGCCGTGATCGTGTTCCTTGGGCTGATCATCACCGCGGTCTTGATCCGGGTCACGCGCGAGGACCTGGCCGGGGTGGACCCCATGGCGGCGCCCACCGGCTGAGCGGTATCCCGTTCCGCCGTATCCCGTTCCCGGCGCCCCGTCCCCGAGCAGGGCACGCTGCGCCGGGAACGGTGCCGTTCCGTTTCCGAAACCCTATTCTGTTGAACGTTTGGCACATTTAGACTTGCCGCGTGTCACTTGTCCCCCGCCTGCGGCGCCGCGCGGTGATTGGCGCAGTTCCGGTCGTGGCATCGGCGGCGGCCCTGAGCGCCTCCGGTTGCACATCGTCTTCAGGCTCGGCCAAACCGCCGACCCGGCGGTTCTTCTCCAGCCATGAGGCCGCGGTGGTCGAGGCCGCGACGGCGCGGATCGCGCCGGGGCCGTCCGACGACCCGGCCGAGGCCGGCCATCCCGGGGCGCGCGAGGCCGACGTGACCGGCTACATCGACGCGATGCTTGCCGCGCTCGGCTCCCTCGACGACGCGGCGCCCCTGGTTTTCGCGGGCGGGCCGTGGAGCAACAGGCACACGTCCGGGCCCGACCTGATGGCCAGGTTCATCTCGCTCGATCCGGTGGCCCGCATCGCGTGGCGCCGCCGGCTGACGGGCTGGCAACAGCAGTACCGGCAGGGCGTCGCGACCCTGGACAAGCTCGCGGGCGGCGACTTCACCAAGGTCAGCGACGCCGAACGGGACAAGATCCTGGCCGGGTCCGCCGCCAGCGACTTCCTGACGCTGCTCTTCGAGCACACGATCGAGGGCCTGTACTCCGTGCCCGAATACGGCGGCAACCGCGGCCTGGCCGGCTGGAAGGACATCGGCTACCCCGGCGACAGCCAGCCGCGCGGCTACACGCCCGACGAGGTGTCCCGGTCGGACGGGCGCGATCCGGTGAGCGGGGGCGGGGTCGTGGCCGAGGCGCTCAAGCTGCTCGGCGGGCTGTGAGGTGCGCACGGCCATCGTCGTCGGCAGCGGCGCCGGCGGGTCACTGGCAGCGATGGTGCTGGCCCAGGCCGGGTGGCAGGTCGTGGTGTTCGAGAAGGGCCCCAACTATTTCTCCAACCTGGCCGGCCAGGGGCCGATCGGGACCGTGTTCGCCAACGACGACCTGCGGATGAACGTCCGCTACTTCGCCGGTCCTGACCCTGAGGTGTTCCCGCGCACCTGGCGCCCGGTCGGCTCCTCGGCGAACCAGTACACCGGCAGCGTGGACGACCTCCCCCAGCTCGTCGGCGGCGGGACGGTGCACTGGGACGCGAAGGTGCCCAGGTTCTGGGACATCGACTTCAAGCAGCTGTCGGCCATCGGCCCGGTGCCGGACGCTGACCTGGCCGACTGGCCGTTCGGGTACGCGGAGCTCGCGCCGTACTACGACGAGATCGAGACGCTGATCGGCGTGCAGGGCGACGTGACGGCCATGCCCTCGCTTGTGCTGAAAAATGCGCCGCGCGGGCCGTTCCCGATGCCGCCAGGCCCGCAGCAGCGCGCCTCCCTGGCCGTCGCCGCCGGCGCTTCCTCCGTCGGCCTGCACCCGTTCCCGTTTCCGATGGCGATCAACTCGGTTCCGTACAACGGCCAGCATGCCTGCAACGACTGCGGGTTCTGCGCCGACTACGGCTGCCCGGTGGTGGCCCGGCCGTCGGCGCTCATCCCGCTGCGCCTGGCGCTGCGCACCGGCCGGGTGAGGCTCGTGCCTTCGACCATGGTCACGTCCGTGTCGTTGTCCGGCTCTCGTGCCTCGGGCGTTCACTGGGTGCGGATGGCCGCGGACGGTCCGGTCCGCGGTACCGAGGAAGCGGATGTCGTCGTGATGGCGGCGTCGGCGATCGAGACCGTGCGGCTCGCGCTGCTTTCCTCGTTCCCTGATGTGAGCGGCAAGCTCGGCCGGCGGCTGATGCTGCACAATTTCGTTGACGGGACGGCGATCTTTGCCGATGAACGCATGCATGCCTACCGTGGGCGGTCGACCACGCAGTGCGCCGAGGACGCCGCCGATCCGGACTTCCCCGGGGCCCGCGCGTTCGCGAAAGTCAATGGATTGCCTTACATCCGGGGCGGGATCATGGAGCTGGGCGGCAGCCAGGACCCGATCGCGGAGGGCCAGTCCTACGTGACGCTGCTGAAGCTGCTGCGGTCATCACGGCCGTTCGGCACCGAGTTCAAGCAGCTCATGCGCAGCTCCCTGCTGCGGGACCGGCTGGCGGGCTGCTCGTTCTGCGGAAACGACCTGCCCTATCTGGACCACACGGTGACCCTCGACCCCTCCGTGCGCGACGTGTTCGGCCTCCCGGTGGCCCAGATCACCTGGAGCCCGGGCAAGTACGAGCAGGTCGCCCAGGATTTCTACATCCCGGTGCTGAAGCGGATGATGAAGGCGGCCGGGGCCGCCGCGGCGCTGGCGGTGCCGGACACGATCAACAGCGGCGGGCTGCCCACCGGCAGCCACATCATGGGCGGCATGATGATGGGCCCCGATCCGTCCTCCAGCGTCACCGATGCCTACGGGCAGGTGCACGGGCTGGACAACGTGTTCGTGGCCGACGGGTCTGTGTTCGTGACTTCGGGCGCGCACAACCCGACGCTCACGCTGATGGCGGTCGCGCTGCGCAACATGCGCCACCTGGCGGCTTAACACATCAAGCCTTTGCGCTGCCCTCCAGGTACTGGGTGAACACGGCCGGGATGCCGAGGACGAAGGTATGCGCGTCGTGAGTCAGCCGCAGGCCACGAGGGTCCATGGAGAACGTCCAGCCGTGCGTGTCGACCAGGTGGGTGAGCGACCTGACCAGCGCGTCTTCCCTCATTTCGCGGGTGAAGTCCGGGGTGTCGCTCTCCAGGGCGACCTCGTAGGCCAGCTGATCCCCGTCCAGGCGGCCGAGTTCCTCGATCCGCGCGTCCACCGCAAGCGCCACCGGCGCGAGGTACAGATCAGTGATGTCATGCGGGCTCGCGGGCATGGGGCGCCTCCGTGCGCTGGAAGAGGAGTGACAAGGACTATGGTGCCTGAGAGGGCGCTCCGGTCGTAGTGCCTAAGGTCCCGTGAACGGTGCGGGGCTTGGCGCAGCAGTTCGTCGGCTCGGGCGTCTCGTGATCCGTGCGGCAGGATGGGTCTGGTGATCCGTGCGGCAGGATGGGTGTTATGACAGGCCCTGGCCGGCCGACGGCGCTGCCGGTGATCGATGTGGCCCCGCTGGTCTCCGGCCTGTCCGACGTGCAGGGCGGCGGGCAGGCCGGTGACGTAGCCGCGCACATCCAGGCGGCCTGCCGGGATCACGGGTTCTTCTACGTGACCGGGCACGGCGTTCCCGCGGAACTGCTGGAACAGCTGGCCGAGGTGAGCGCCGAGTTCTTTGCCCTGCCGGTGGCGGACAAGATGGAGATCGCCATGGAGCGGGGCGGGCGGGCCTGGCGGGGTTACTTCCCGGTCGGCGCCGAGCTCACTTCCGGGCGGCCTGACATGAAAGAGGGACTGTATTTCGGCGCCGAATTGCCCGGCGATGATCCGCGGGTACAGTCCGGAGTTCCGCTTCACGGCGCCAACCTGTTCCCGCGGCAGCTCCCGCGGCTGCGACCGCTGGTGCTGGGCTACCTGGAGGCGCTGACAAGCGTCGGCCAGGCCGTGCTGGCCGGGGTGGCGCTGAGCCTGGGCCTGGACGCGGGATACTTCGCTGCCGGGTACACCGCGGACCCGACGATCTTGTTCCGGATCTTCCACTATCCGCCGTCGGAGCCGGAGACGCGGGACTGGGGGGTGGGCGAGCACACCGACTACGGCCTGCTGACCCTGCTCGCCCAAGACGACAGCGGCGGCCTGCAGGTTGCCGCGCCGTCGGGCTGGATCGACGCCCCGCCCGTCCCCGGCACGTTTGTCTGCAACATCGGCGACATGCTCGACCGGCTGACCGGGGGCTGGTACCGCTCGACGCCGCACCGGGTCCGCAACCTCACCGGCCACGGCCGCCTGTCGTTCCCGTTCTTCCTTGATCCGGGGTTCGACGCCGAGGTGCCGCCGCTGCCCGGCCGCGCCGCCGCCGGGGACGACGGCAGGCCCCGGTGGGACGGTCAGGACCTGCGCGCCTTCACCGGAACCTACGGCGACTACCTGCTCAGCAAGGTGTCAAGGGTCTTCCCGCAACTCCGGCGCGACGTCTTGTGACCTGAGCCCGGCCGACGTCCTGCTAGGATTTGCAACAATTCGTAGTGGCACCATGACGGATGGCCGACCGGAATCATTGACGGGGGCCGCATGGGGCAGCCGTCGGCGGGAGTTGCGCGCGAGGCGGCCACCGCAGAAGCGCGGCCGGCGCGGTCGTGGCCGAACCTTGCCCGGTGGGCCCGGGTCGCCGCCTACGTGGTGGCAGCGGTCACGCTGT